>Ga0209410_1000231_pt1 | contig 24498 bp, 18 predicted proteins | sample Mar14436cmmetaG_FD_184135 | JGI IMG/M metagenome (GOLD analysis project Ga0209410, IMG submission 184135) | Marine hydrothermal vent microbial communities from Guaymas Basin, Gulf of California to study Microbial Dark Matter (Phase II) - Marker... ... | reverse complement strand
GTTGATCATCAACCCGAAAATGCTTCTCATGGATGAACCATCTCTGGGACTTTCCCCCAAGCTGGTGAAATACATGATGGGCCATATCCGTAAAATCAACCGTGAATTCGGGGTGACCGTCCTGATCGTAGAGCAGAAGGTCCGGGAAGTCCTGGAAGTCTGCCATCACATCTATTCAATTAAACTGGGGAAAACTGCCTATTCCGGAAGACCCGAGATCCTGAAAACCGATAAGCAAAAGCTAAAAGAATTGTTTTTATGAGACGTATTAAGCCCGCCAATCATGATCAAGTTTACTCAACCTGTCCTGGAAAAGGTGGGGTTCTCCCCGGAGAGGATCATCCTCTCCCTTGAAATGCGCATGGAGTGCGGTATCGGCATGTGCGGCCGCTGCAATATCGGCGACAAGTTCGTGTGCAAGGACGGCCCTGTCCTTTCCCTGGCCCAGTTGAAGAATATGCCTCCGGAATATTAAAGATAGCGCTGAATAAACCGCTTCAAGGCAGGATATAGCTGGCTCACAAGAATATTTACAAAGGCATTCGCGTTTATCTCTTTATTTTTTTGACCTTACGGGGATGGTGAAATGTCATTTCCATGGGCTTAAAAGGACCTGCTGTAAATTTAAGTATCTTGTCGCGCGCGAATCTTTTTTTCCTCTTGACCTCAATTACGGCGGTGTCTCCCTCCTTCTTGAAAAGCAGGGCGAGTTTGAGGCCGGAAATGTCTTTAACAGGCTCTCCGTCAAAGCTCAACAACAAATCTCCGGACTTCAGGCCGGACTTTTGTGCAGGGCTGTTACGCATGACTTTCTTTAGCACCACCCTGTTGTCTTCCTCATCGAGAATTACTCCCAGCCTGGCGGAGAAGGGCGGCTGCATCATGGGCGGAAACAGGAAGAAGTCCGCCATGCCCTGTTCCGGGTTGTTGCCGGTTACATTGGCTATTATTGCCTGATCGTATTTCCCGCGCCTGTAGGTCCTTGAGGGAATACCATCGCCGAAGGCAATATGCCCGTTGCCTGCAAGCACTACTATCTGGCGGCCGGGATTATTCTTCATGTAATCGTGGACGTTCTGTGCCATTGTCTCATCCCAAAGGATCTGGGCCTGATAAAAGTCGTTGAAATTCCTGACTCCGCTTTCAGGGTGTTTTTCAAAGATTCGCCTCAAACGTGTTTTATAAGCCGTATTTGACCAGTCGAGGTCCTCTGGCACCTGCCTCAACTCTTCGTCTGACAGTGATTCAAGGCCCTTTCTTGCCACTTTTTTTGAAATTTCTTCCGGAAGGTTGAGCGCCAGGACCGGGATGTCATGCTCTCTGCAATACTGTATGATCGGGCGATAGAGCTGGTAATCATACCTCCATCTCTCAAGGTATTTGCTCTCTTTGAGGAAGGTCTTTTCGTCTATCTGGCCTTTCAGATACCTGTCAAGTACATGCTGAAACGGACGCTGGAACATCTCCATACCCACGGCAAGGGGGTGATCAAGTCTGTCAAGCCCCTGGATGATCCTCAGTTGGGCCATGTGATGGCTGAAATTGTCATGACACTCTCCAATATAGATCACCTGCTTTTCGGATATGTCATTGATTATCCGGTCTATTGGAGAAAGATCACTGGCAGCGGTCCCCATAACCTCGGTCTGCAGGACAAGGCGTATCCCATTCCGGGTGCCTGCGGTATCTTTTCTCACCAGTTTGCCGTCCTCGAACCTCAATGTACTATAGTATCCGTAGTGGGGAAGCTTTTTCAGGATGAGGTCCAGTTGTCTTGAAGAATCGGCCTTTACCACGGCCACCACGCCTGCCGGGTTTATGGGATTTTCTCTGACCGTGATGATGACCCCGCTGCCCGGATCCGGCATCGCCCCTGTCAGCCGTTCAAGCCTCGGGGCAGGGTCTCCCAGTATGAGCAGGGAACCTTTATTCAGATCCGAGCCGGTCATCAGGCTGTCAATGCTTTTTTCCTTAAATCCAAGCGACCGGAGAAAAACAGCGAATTGACAATAGACCTCCGGGTTCTGCAAAGGGAGCACGAAGAACTTGTGCTCTGACCCCAGGAGGCGTGAGAGCACAGGTGGAAACTCTGACGGCTCCAGGCTGCGCATCAGATCATAGTCCGGGTCCAAAGTCACGCTGAGGGGCTGCCCCTTGATTTCAATTTCCATGGATTCCTTTTCATGCTCTACACGGACATTGCGTCGCACCTCCCCGAATGTGGTTTCTAATACCAGGGGCACTGACAGGGAGTAAGGGCTTTCCGTACCTTGCCGAACAGTCACTTTCAGGCCTTGATGTCCGCTTCCCGGATAAGTGATACCCTCTTTCTTTATGGAGAGTATCGGCACGTCCTTTCTCTCAAGCCACTGGTCAAAAAATACTGAAAGGTCCTTTTTGCCGATGTCTGAAAAGACTGCTTTCAGCTCACTCCAGCCCGCCGTCCTGAAGCGGTAATCCATGACAAATTTTTTCAGGGCCTTGTAAAAGGCATCTTTACCTATCTCCTGTTTCAACATATGAAACAGCATTGCCCCCTTGCCGTAACCTATGGCCTTTGAGGGCCGGTCCGTCCTGAATCTGAACCCTGAGAGTGGCATGGCCCTGTCTTTATGGACGTAGCTTTGATAGTCTGCAAGCAATCGATGCCTGTAGTCCCTGCCCAGGCCTTTCTGTTCTTTATAGAGATGGTCTGCCAGGTATGTGGTAAGCCCCTCGCTCCAGTTACCTTCCCGCGGGTCCACATAAACCGAGTTTCCAAACCAGGAATGGAGTATCTCGTGGCCCAGGGAGGTATCTACAATGAAGGGGAGTCTTGCCACCTCTTGGCCGAGAAGGGTGTAAGTGGGAAGGCCATAGCCCGTAGGAGCGCGGTTTTCCACAATCGCAAATCGCTTAAACGGATACGCTCCAAGGATGTCTTCATAGAGATCAAGATAATATTTGGCCTTGTCAATGTATTTCCGGGCAAGTTCCTTATCATCAGGAAAAAAGTATGCGGCAATCTCAATACCCTTGTGACGCTCCAGATTGACCTGATATGGGGCTGCAACCAGTGAGAGCCCGGTCCTGGGATGGGGAAATTCAAAGATATATATGCTCGTACCTTCCCGGGATTGTACTTTTATGGCATCCGCCTCGGATACTGCCTTAAAACCGGCAGGTATTGCGGCTCTGAGCTCATAGAGGGCAAGCCCCTCCAGCATGGGGCACCAGCCATCGAGCAATACGACACCTCCGGCATCTATGAAGTTATCCATAACAAAATAACCATTTTTTCCGCCCGGCCCGGAACCCGATGGCCGGAAATTCCTGTGGAATTGGATCCTGAGCAGCCTGTTCCCGCCCGAAGCCGCAACAGTGAAAGAGTCTTCTTCAATGGAAGGATTTATAGTCCGTCCTGCAAGGGTGATACGGCCTAAATCCACGCCTCCTGTATGTATCCGTATCGTTTTTCCCATGGGGAGTTGTGCAGAGACCCCGCCCTTTATCAGGCGGTTTTCTACATCCAGGATTACGTTGACACGGACTATGGGTATGTTGTCGATATTTTCCCCGCCGGCTTCAGACCGGGCCGGGGTGCCAAAGGACGCTAAAAATGCCAGGATAAATAGAAATAACGACAAGAAATAAGGGGATTTTTTCATGATAATACCTGTATAATACTTGTTTTCGAATCAACACACGAGAAAATATATGAAACCTACTATCACAACGCTTGTAACACGCAAGGCCTGTCCCATCAGGAGTATGATTATGCCCATTTTTGGCTGAAAGATACCCAGATATCTCGGAAGTTGGTGTCTCATGGCCCTTACAGGAGTTGCAATTATACTGCCGAAGAGAAGCGCCAGCACGGTTTCTTTCACAGTGAGCACTCCTGCATTCAGCATGGCCCCGGCTGCCGCGGCTCCGGCCGTGAATTCCGCAACTATACTGAATACCACTACAGATATGCCTTCCACAGGCAGGGCCTCACTGGTAATTATTGATGCACTTTTGTGCTGAAGCCAATCAAAAAATTCCCATTGCTGGAGGAGAACTACCATAATATAGATTGGCACGGTATACATGGCTATTTGGTTAAGGCGGCCAGAGAGATATTGGGCCAGGAGCTTTTTCACCCGCTCCTTTCTTGGTTCCAATCCCTCCCTATCTTGATATTCCGGTCCCGGTCCTCTCATTTTCTCAGGTGATGGCAGCATTAAGCGGCCCAGGAAGAGTATTATTATAGTCCTGAGCAATGCAGCCATAAGGGTCAACCCCACGTATATCAATCCGGCTCTCCCGACAAGTGGTATAATTATGGCAATGGTAGTTGGGAGATGCAGCGTGTAGGAAGGAAGACCCAGATTCAGGAGTGTAGCCAGAAGCATCTCCCGCCTGCTTAATTTCTTCTCTTTATATACGTTCCAGAGAATGGTATTTGCAGCGACACCTGAAAGAAAGGCCGTTGTAAAGGCGGTCCCGCTCCAGTCACTGAAGTTGCCTGTACGCATGAGCGGCCTGGATAGATTTGCAATTATTGCAGACCAGCCCATTCCTTCTACCAGGGCACTTAAGCTGAGGCTGAGGGCCATGATTATCAGGATACGGCTGAGAGGCCATGCTATTCGATGTACGACAAGCTGCCAGTCCATCCCGGGGGCTATGAAAAGCAGCCCCGCAGACAGGAATGTAATTGCTGCCCAGATATATGGCGCGGGTCCCGGCCTTTTTTTATGCTCTAAGTTATTTTGTTCGTCGGGCAGTGTCATAGATATGCATTCTTACCAATTGACAGCAGAATCTGCAAAGAAATAGGGAGTCCGGTTGCACGTAGCCGGTTTCTTTCAAGCACACATATTGACCAAGATGTATCAACATGGTAGGAACTGATCTGCCAGCGAGCTGCTTGCATTCTGGTTTGCAGCATAACACTCAATAAAGAGGTGGATTTGAAATGGCTAAAGGGATAACTGTTACTGAGTTTATCTTATCAAGACAAAAAGAGCGGCCGGAGGCGACGGGCGCCTTTACATCGATATTATCTGAGATGACAGTAGCAGCCAAGATCATCGCCAAAAAGGTAGACAAGGCAAATTTGTCTGATGCCCTGGATACTGTGGAGTCAGAAAGCGTTGGCGAAGCGTTCGTACAAAAATTGCGCGAATATGCCAATTTTACAATTATGAATCGCCTCAGTCACGTGGGCTATCTGGCTTGTATGGTCTCCAAGATGAATACCGATTTGATACCTATCCCAGAGGAGTATCCAAGGGGTAACTATATATTGATCTTTGATCCCCTGGGGGGTGTTACCAATATTGATGTACCCGTCACGATCGGTACGGTCTTTTCAATCATCAAAAAAGAGGGTCCCAGAGAATTCGGCCTTATGGCAGAGGCCTTAAAGCCCGGTTATAAACAGGTGGCAGCGGGATATTTTATTTACGGGTCGAGCAAGATAATGGTTTATACAACAGGAGACGGGGTGCATGGCTTTACACTGCAACCGAGTATCGGGGAGTTTCTTCTCTCCCACGAGAACATTCGTATACCCGATAAGGGAAAGACCTATAGCGTCAATGAAGGAAATTATTATTTCTGGGATGAAAGAGTACAGGACGTGATCGAGTATTTCAAGACACCGGACATAAAGACAGGCCGTCCCTATACAGCGCGATATACAGGTTCTTTTGTCACTGATTTTCACCGGAATCTTCTGAAAGGCGGGATATATATGTATCCGGCGAATTCAAAGGACCCGTTAAAGCCCCATGGAAAGTTGATGCTCACTTGCGAGGTAAATCCCCTGGCCTTTGTAGTAGAACAGGCCGGAGGATATGCAAGCACCGGGTTCGAACGTATCCTTGATATCCAGCCCCAACATCTTCATCAAAGGGTGCCGGTGTTCATCGGCAGCGCGGAAGATGTGCGGATGGCCGAAGGCATCATTCAGGGTAAGCGTTAAGACTGTGGATACGGAAAGACTAAACAAGATACTTGCAGTTTTTAAAGGAGAAAAGGGGGGATTGATCTCCATCCTGCAGAGGGTCCAGGAGGAGTTTGGATATCTGCCCGAGGCCGCCCTGTCTTCAGTCGCGGATTTCTTGAAATTGCCGCCGAGCCAGGTATTCAGCGTGGCAACGTTCTATGACCGTTTCTATTTGACGCGACGGGGTGATCATCTCGTCTCCGTGTGCCAGGGGACTGCCTGTCATGTACTGGGTGCGCGTAGCATTCTGGAAACGGCGGAAAACTGCCTTGGGATCAAGACAGGTCAAACGACCCCGGATTACAAATACAGCCTGCAACGGGTTGCCTGCCTCGGGTCATGTGCCCTGGCTCCGGTTGTCCTTGTAGATGACGAAGTCCACTCGAGAATGACAGTAAGAAAGATCAAGAAATTACTGACAGAGGACCTCGATTGATAAAAAAATCCGGACATGATTCTTGCTGAATTAATCTGTTGAGTGCTGAATCAATATGGATATGGAAAAATCGATCTCGATACCATCAATGGAAGGCTACAGAATAGGTACCGTGGAATCGTTGAGACTCCTGAGGGAGACCCTCATTGCAGGTGAGCAGACAACAGGCAAACTTGTCAGCGTCTGCTGTGGAAGCGGTTGCATGTCTTCCGGAAGCGAGCATGTCAGGGAGGCCTTTGCCAGAGAAATCAAGGAGCAGGAGCTTGAAGATGAGATAACGGTCAAGAAGACGGGTTGTCATGGGTTTTGCGAGAGAGGGCCAAATGTGATTATAGGTCCGCAAAATATCTTCTACAATAGCGTAACAGAAGAGGACGTGCCGGAAATCATTTCCGAGACATTGCTTGAAGACCGGGTAGTTGAAAGGCTCCTGTATGAAGACCCTGTCACCGGCCAGAAGTGCCTTTATGAGAATGACATCCCCTTTTACAAGAAGCAGAAAAGGATTGTACTGAAAAACTGTGGTATCATAGATCCTACTATCATTGAAGATTATATAAAGGTCGACGGCTTTCGGGCCCTTGCCAAAGTCCTGTCTCAAATGACCCCTGAAGGAGTCATTGAAGAGATCAAACTCAGCGGTCTGCGCGGAAGAGGAGGTGCCGGGTTTCCGACCGGCATCAAGTGGGAAACGGCACGCAATGCCCCTGGTAAAGAGAAATACATCATTTGTAACGGCGATGAGGGTGATCCGGGCGCCTTTATGGACCGGAGCGTCATGGAAGGCGATCCCTACAGCATATTGGAAGGGATGATGATCGCCGGTTATGCCGTCGGGGCCTCTCAGGGGATCATATACGTGCGCGCTGAATATCCGCTGGCCGTACATCATCTGTCCACAGCCATTGCCCAGGCCGCTGATCTGGGGCTCCTCGGGCGCAATATCATGGGGCGCGGGTTTGATTTTGAGATCAAGATCGTAAAGGGCGCGGGTGCATTCGTATGTGGAGAGGAGACCGCGCTTATAGCCTCAATCGAAGGAAGAAGCGGCCGGCCAAGACCAAAACCCCCCTTCCCTGCCATACAGGGACTGTGGGGCAAACCTACTGTTATTAATAACGTGGAGACACTGGTAAACGTCTCCAGGATTGCCCTGAACGGGGGCGAGTGGTATTCAAAAATAGGTACTGCCACCGATACGGGGACGAAGATATTCTCGCTCGTGGGAAAGGTCCGGAATGTGGGCCTTGTCGAGGTGGAGATGGGCACGACGCTTCGCGAGATCATCTTTGACATAGGCGGAGGTATCCCGGAAGGGAAGCGTTTCAAGGCGGTACAGACCGGCGGGCCATCAGGCGGATGTATCCCTGAAGAACTCCTGGATCTGCCAGTGGGGTATGAATCGCTGGCCAGGGCAGGGTCGATCATGGGCTCCGGAGGGATGCTCGTCATGGATGAGAGCACGTGTATTGTAAATATCGCCCGGTACTTCCTCGATTTTGCACAGAATGAGTCCTGCGGGCAGTGTGCTCCGTGCAGGCTCGGCACAAAGCAGATGTTCAAGATCTTGCAGGATATCACAAGAGGAAACGGAAAGCCCGGAGATATCGAGATCCTGCTCGAATTGTCCGATGCCGTCAAGCAGGCCTCCATATGCGGCCTTGGAATGACAGTCCCAAATCCCGTAGTATCTACCATACGCTATTTTCGTAAAGAGTATGAAGAGCACATCCATGAAGGACGATGCCGGGCCCTTGTATGCAGGTCCCTTATTTCCTACCGTATCAAGGACTACAGGTGTAAGGCCTGTATGAAATGCCTGACGGCCTGTCCGGTTGGTGCCATTATAGGTGCGAAATGGCAGGTCCACGAGATTGACCAGAGCAAGTGTATCAAATGCGGGACCTGCATGGAGGTCTGTCCCAAGCGGTTCAATGCAGTGGAATGTGTTACCGGTCTGATGGAAGGCTCAGGTGATAAGAGTGAGTAGCGTTTCTTTGAACATAAACGGAATTACGGTAAGGGCCGATGAGGGTGCCACGATCCTCACAGCGGCCCGGGAGGCAGGTATCTATATCCCCACCCTGTGCCATTGCCCTGATGTCTCGCCCCAGAGCGTGTGCCGCCTGTGCCTGGTCAGGATCGAAAACCGGAGGAGACTTGAACCGGCCTGCCGGACCCCCGTGGAAGAAGGGATGGTGGTTGTTACGGACGATCCTGAAATCGAACGATTGCGCCGGGTGATCCTTGAGCTCATCCTGAGTGACCATGACTTCAACTGCCTTCTCTGCCCAAAGAGCGGGCAGTGCCGCCTTCAGGAACTTGTGAACCGTATAGGTTTCAATGAACACCGGTTCAATCGCTTAGAGCATACGGCCAAGGACCTTCCCATTGACACCAGCAACCCGTTTTTCGATTTCAATCCAAACAAGTGCGTGCAGTGCACCATATGTGTCCGAACCTGTCACGAGATCGCAGGTATTGATGCAATCGACATGGCATACCGGAGTTACGACCTCAGAGTCAGCACATTTGCCAACAAACCTATAAAAGACTCCGTCTGCGTGTCCTGCGGGGAATGTGTCGAGCGTTGCCCTGTAGGTGCCCTGATACCCAAAAAGGCCGAATATCCAACCCGTGAAGTAAAAACCACCTGTTCATACTGTGGTGTGGGGTGCGGGCTTTACCTGGGCGTGCGCGGAAACACCATCGTAAGGGCCAGGGGCGATTGCGAAAGCCCTGTTAATAAGGGCAACCTCTGTGTCCGCGGTCGTTTCGGTTATAAGTTCGTTGATAGTCCGGACAGGCTGTCTCTTCCGCTCATGCGTGCATACGATGAATATGCACGGCCGTCTTCTGTAGTTGAAGTAACAGAAGAAGGCAGACGGGTTACATTGCCCCTTGTGAAGAGAGAAGGCAAGTTTGTGGAAATCACCTGGGACCAGGCGATCAAATATGTGGCAAGCAGCCTGGCCCATTACAAAGCAAATGAGATTGCGGCCATCTCCTCGGCCAGATGTACAAATGAAGAGAACTACCTCTTCCAGAAGTTTACCAGGGCGGTATTGAAGACCAATAATATCGACCACTGTGCCCGTCTCTGACACGCGCCCACGGTGGCCGGTCTGGCCGCCAGCTTCGGCAGCGGTGCCATGACGAACTCCATAGGTGAGATCAGCGATGCGGCCTGCATCTTTGCCATCGGCACCAATACGACGGCAAATCATCCGATTATAGGCAGGCAGGTCACCAGGGCCGTGCAAAAAGGTGCAAAACTCATCGTGGCGGATCCCAGGCGCATACCTCTCTGCCGCATGGCCGATATCTGGCTCAGGCTCCGGCCAGGAACCGATATAGCGCTCCTGAACGGGATGATGAGGGTCATTATCGAGGAAGACCTCCTGGATACCTCATTTATCGAGGAACGATGCGATGGCTATGAGGCCTTTGAGGCCTCGGTCATGGAGAATGACCTGGCAACTGTTGAGGAAATTACCGGTGTTCCTGCACAGGACATGGTCGAGGCCGCCAGGATGTTCGCCTCTACTTCACCCGCTACCATCCTGTATACCCTTGGCATCACCGAGCACTCGCACGGGACGGACAATGTGCGGGCCCTGGCCAACCTGGCGCTGCTTACGGGCAGCATCGGAAGGCCCTCGACCGGCGTAAATCCCTTAAGGGGGCAGAATAACGTCCAGGGCGCCTGTGATATGGGAGCGCTTCCAAATGTATACCCGGGTTATCAAAAGGTGAATGATGAAAAGGCGCGGAGGAAGTTTGAAAAGGCGTGGAGTTGCAAGCTCAGTCCATCACCCGGGCTCACACTGACCGAGATGTTTGATGCGGCCCGTGAGGGCAGGATCAAGGCCCTCTATCTGGTTGGTGAAGATCCGGTAGTCACGGACGCGGACACCACCTTCATAGAAAAGGCCATATCACACCTGGAACTGTTCGTCGTGCAGGATATTTTCCTCACAGAGACGGCGCGTCTGGCAGACGTTGTGCTCCCGGCAGCCAGCTTTGCCGAGAAAGACGGGACCTTTACAAACACCGAGCGGCGGGTGCAAAGGGTCCGCAAGGCAATAGAGCCCAAAGACAATTCACGTCCCGACTGGATGATCATATGCGATATTGCAAAAAGCATGGGGGCAAAAGGTTTTGATTTCGGCAGCCCCCAGGAGATCTTTGAGGAGATGCGCAGCCTGACCCCGAGTTACGGGGGCATTACGTACGAACGTATTGAGAAGTCCGGGCTTCAATGGCCCTGCCCGGATCACGAACATCCGGGAACGCCGTATCTTTACAGCGAGCGCTTCAACACACCGAACGGGCGCGCAAGATTCGCACCCATTTCGTACCGGCCTCCGGCAGAGACTCCCAGCCACGAGTATCCATTTATCCTTATCACCAGACGGAGCGCCTTCCATTATCATGCCGTTATGACGCGTAAGGCCGAAGGTTTTGATGACCTGCGTGGCGAGGAGCGAATGGAGATACACCCGGCTGATGCCGCCTCCCTGGAGATCCAGGACGGCGAAGTCATAAGAGTGACCTCGAGGAGAGGGAGCATAAAGGCCAGGACAAAGATAACCGAAATCGTTTCTCCGGGTGTTGTTTGCATGACGTTCAATTTTTCTGAGACCAGGACAAACATCCTGACCAGCAGGGCCCTGGACCCCATTGCCAAGACACCTGAATTCAAGATATGCGCAGTCAAGATCGAACGGGAAGAGTCTGCCTATCTTATGAGAGACTATATGAGGTGGGGTACCGGGAAAGGTTGATTCGAAACTTGAAATTTGAAATTGGGAAAAACAGAAATTCGATAATGCCCGTTTTACTGCAACTTACAGAACTGTAACCGTTTACAGGGTGCTGCATATGCGAGACCTGCGGATACGCAGACGTACTTCCTGTACTTCAAGTGCCCGACCTGTCTGCCGGCAGGCAGGCAACAAAGCAGATGCGGTGCCCTGTAAACGGTTACCATAAATCTATGAAGGAAAGGAAACAGCATCTATGGAAGTCAGCAACATCAGAAATCTCGCTCTGGTCGCCCAAAGCGGAAGCGGCAAGACTTCTCTGGCAGAGGCCTTGCTCTTTACCGCCAAGGCAACTTCGCGCATGGGCAAGGTCGATGACGGATCCTCGGTGTTGGACTTTGAGCCGGAAGAGGTCAAGCGCCACATCTCCATCAGCACAGCGTTTCATCACCTGAACTGGAAAAGGGCCAAAGTCTATCTTATGGACACACCCGGGGACGACAACTTCCTCGCCGAAGCCAGGATGGCTGCCAGGGCGGCTGATAATATACTGTTTACTGTAGATGCTGTAGATCCGGTAAAACCGCAGGCACAGAAGGTATGGTCCATTATCAGGGATTCAGGCCTTCCTGTCATTATGTGTGTCAACAAAATGGATAAGGAGAGGGCAGACTTCAAGAAGGCAGTGGATGCAATAAAGGAAGCCCTGGACCTGAGACTGGTTCCGGTATCCTTGCCTCTTGGCGAACAGGAGGATTTCAGGGGTATTGTAGATCTCGTTAATGCAAAGGCCTTTGAGTTCAGCAATGATGGGAGCGGCAGGGTCAATCCTGTTGATATCCCGGCAGATCTGCAGGGCGAGGTTGAAAGTTCGAGGAACAATCTGATCGAGTTTGCCGCAGAATCTGATGACGTGCTGCTGGAAAAGTTCCTTGAGGGTGAAGAACTCACCCCTGATGAGATCGTTTCCGGCCTGAAACAAGGCATAATGAGTGGCGGTTTTATACCGGTGTGCTGTGGTTCCGCCTTAAAAAACATGGCCGGAAGCGCCTTGCTTGACCTGATTGTACAGTTATTACCTTCGCCTGATGAGCGCGGGGCTGTCTCCGGCACTGACCCCAAAAGCGGGGATGAGACAGAGCGGGACCCGTCTGCCGATGCCCCGGTATCCGGCCTTGTCTTCAAGACACTTACAGATCCCTATACGGGGCGCCTTTCCATTATCCGGGTCTATTCCGGCACGCTAAAACCCGACGGCTCCCTCTATAACTCCAGCAAAGGAAAAAATGAGCGATATGGCCAGATATTTGTCCTTGAGGGTAAGGCGCAAAAGCCTGTGGAAAAGGCGGTTCCCGGCGAGATAGCAGCGATAGCAAAGCTAAAGGAGACCGGTACCGGTGATACCCTCTGTGATCCTGCAAATGCGGTAATCTATCCGTTCGTGGCTCTTCCCGCTCCGGTCCTGACCTATGCCCTCAAGCCCAGAAGCCGGGGGGATGAAGAAAAGATAACCCAGTCCCTTTCACGACTACAGGAGGAAGATCCCACAATTGATGTAAGGCGTGACCAGCAGACAAAGGAACTCCTGCTCTCGGGAAACGGCCAGATTCATATAGATGCCACTGTGGAAAAGATGGCAAGGAAGTTCGGCGTTCAGGTGGACCTTGCCCTTCCGCGTATCCCCTATCATGAAACCATAAAGGCGCCGAAGAAGGCGGTTATTTATCGGCACAAAAAGCAGACCGGCGGAGCAGGTCAGTTTGCAGAGGTCCACTTTGACATCTCACCACTACCAAGGGGTAAGGGTTTTGAGTTTGAAGAGGCGCTTGTGGGAATGAATGTCCCGAGAAATTACGTTCCGGGCGTGGAGAAGGGGCTGAAGGAGGCCACAGAGTCAGGACCACTTGCCGGATACCCGGTTGTTGATGTAAAGGTACGTTTTTATGACGGCAAGTCCCACGAGGTTGACTCCTCAGAGATAGCCTTCAAGATAGCATCCATCAATTGCTTCAGGAAAGGCGTGCTGGAGGCAAAACCCACCCTGCTCGAACCTATTGTGAAGCTCACCATAACCGTGCCTGATGACGCTGTCGGCGATATAATCGGTGACATAAACAGCAGACGTGGCAAGGTTATGGGTATGGAACCGGGCAAGGGCGGACAGGCAATTATAGCGCTTGTTCCCCTGGCAGAGGTACAGCGCTACATGCTGGATCTTAATGCCATGACCGCAGGCCGGGGGACATTCACCATGGAGCAATCCCACTACGAAGAAGTGCCGCCGAATCTGGCTGAAAAGATTATCGCCCAAGCCAAAAAAGAAAAGGCATAGAAGGAGACAACGTGTATACCGCCGGCGTTCTCACTGTGAGTGACAGCGCTGCCAGGGGAGACAGGAGAGATGAATCCGGGCCTGCAATCCGCCACCTGCTCGAACGGCATGGCTGCAACGTGCTCTCGCACAAGACAGTCCCTGACGAAGTACAGGATGTCAGGTGCATATTGATCAAATGGGCAGACGATGCCTCTTTGGATATCATAGTTACTACAGGCGGCACGGGGCTGTTTCCCAGGGACATCACGCCTGAAGCCACGAAATCCGTAATAGAGCGGGAGGTCCCCGGGATCTCGGAAGCCATCCGCATCAGGGGCCTTGATTCCACACCAAGGGCCATGCTTTCGAGAGGGATTGCCGGAGTGCGGGGCAAGACACTTATTATCAATCTGCCCGGCAGTCCTTCGGCCGCGACTCAGGGAATGGAGGTAATACTTCCCGTGCTTGGACATGCCTTGGATAAAATCAAGGGAGATCCCACTCCCTGCCGGCAGGACGGTTCCGGGTTCAGAGGTTCAAAGGTTCAAGGTACGGGGTTAGTGAAGGTTAACAAAAGAAAAGCAACCCTGAACGGTGAACCAGGAACCTTTGAACGCTTAAAGATATAGCCCATGAAGATAGGAATAGTCGGGCTGCCGGGCTCCGGCAAGACCACCATATTTAACGCCCTCACAGGAAGCGCTGCAGAGGTCTCCGCCTACCAAAAGGGCAAAAAAGACCCGAACCTGGCGGTAGTCAAGGTGCCGGACATCCGTTTGGACAGACTCTCATCCATGTACAATCCCAAAAAGACCACCTATGCCCAGGTACAGTACGTGGATATAGGCGGGACTATCTCTGCCGGAGAGGGTACGGAGTCTTCAATACATGAGCTCCTTAGACTCCTTCATCCTGTGGACGCCCTGGTACATGTGGTTCGAAACTTCGACCGGTCCGGCGAGCCCCCCGTGCCGCAGGAGGATCTGGATGCCCTGGAGTCCGAGCTCATTCTCACCGATCTCATCATCCTGGAGAAGAGGATTGAGAGATTGGAGAAGGAGATTGCCAAGGCCGGGAAAGGAGATCCCAAGGAGCTGGAGCTTCTTAAAAAGGCCGGGGAGATCCTGGAAAGGGGAGAGGCATTGAGGGGATATCCGGAGATAGCTCAATCCCCGATGCTCAGGGGTTATGCCTTTCTCTCGGCAAAACCCTGTATCGTGGTCCTTAACACCGGAGATGATGTAGAGCTTGGTGCTACAGGCCTTCAGCTCCCCGGTGCAGTTGTCCTTGTAGAGCTTAAAGGGAGGCTTGAGATGGAGCTGGCCCAGCTCTCACCTGAGGAAGCAGAACCCTTCAGGGAAGACCTGGGCCTTGAAGAACCCGCCACTCTCCGTTTGATCAGAGAATCCTATCAGCTTCTGGGCCTCATTTCCTTATTTACTGTGGGAAAAGATGAGGTCCGTGCCTGGGCAATCCGGCAGGGCACCCCTGCCCAGAAAGCTGCCGGGGCCATCCATTCTGACATGGAAAAGGGCTTTATCAGGGCAGAGGTGGTATCCTGCGACGATCTCATGGCCTGCGGCAGCCATTTTGCTGCCCAGAAGGCCGGGAAGGTGAGGCTTGAGGGCAAAAACTACCTTGTGCAGGACGGCGATATTGTAGATATACGCTTTAATGTATAGAGGGGATTGAGGGATTTGCCAATCCCTCAATCCCTGGGTTATCTTCCTGCGCATGACTGACATGCCAAAGTGCACTTTCGCCTGTTAACCCTTCGGCTGGATGCTCAGCCAGCCTTTCACTTCGGGGCATGGAAAATCGTAAAAGCTGGTGTCCCTTGACAATATCATCAAAAAGGCCAAGCAAAACAAGAAGTAATCCCGCATTTTACATTTGGATGGCGTCATGTTTGTATAAAAATACCTACAGATCTGTATGTATACAGATCGATATACAATTTTGTACAAACAGAAGGAGGGAAATTTTTTCTTGTCGGCATCTCATGTTTATTATATATTGCATTTGTAATGAACTTTTTTGATAAGAATATTTCATTAGTAATGCAATATATGGAGCCAGTAAATGGATAAGCGCAAACTGCGGGAATTGCTTGTTGAGCACAAGGAGCATGCCCTGAAGGCAGGGGATTATTTTGCGCGGCAAGCATCCTCGGACCCGGACCGTCTCTTTGCCCAAAAAGAGATCCATACAATCACCGGGGTCAGGCGCTCCGGCAAATCGACCCTGATGCGGCTGTTGATGAAAAAACTTCTGGACAGCGGACGGACGGAGTTGAACCAGCTTCTTTTTCTCAACTTCGAGGATGAGCGGTTCGCAGAGTTCAGGAGCAGCGATTTCCAGGCCCTGTACGAGGCCTATCTTGAACTTGAGGCGCCGCTGGCCGGTAAGAAATATTTTTTTCTGGACGAGATCCATAATGTCCCTGTCTGGCAACGCTGGGTAAACAGGCTCTATGAATTTGAAGACATCAAGATCTTCGTCACCGGCTCAAACGCCGCCATGCTCAGCAGCGAGGTCGCCACGGCCCTCACCGGCCGCAACCGGATAATGGAGCTCTTCCCTTTTTCTTTCCGGGAATTCGTGCGGGTGAAGGGAACGATCCCGGATGACAGGGATTTCCTGCGGCCTGAAAAACGGGCCGCGCTGGTTCATCTTTTTGACCGTTATGTCCAAACCGGCGGTTTTCCTGAGGCGTTGAAAACCGGAGACACCTCCATCCTGCAGGAATATTTCCGGGATATAATCTATCGGGACATCGTTGCCAGGCACGGACTCAGAAACGTTCGTGAGCTCAAAGAACTCGCCCTTTATCTGGCCTCCAATATCTCCTGCCGGATGAGTTATAAAAAGCTGCAAGACCTTATATCGGTGCGAAGCGTCAATACAGTAAAAAACTACCTCAGCTACCTGGAGGACGCCTTCCTGTTCATCAGGATCAACCTTTTTGATTACTCAATAAAAAAGCAGATATACAACCCTGCCAAGATCTACTGCGTTGATCATGCCCTGGCCGCCGCCGCCGGCTTCAGGTTCTCCGCCGATATCGGCCGCACCCTGGAGAATATCGTCTGCCTGGAACTTAAGCGGCGCGGCCATGAGATCTACTACTGGCGGAACCGGGCCGGCCTGGAAGTCGATTTCCTTGTCAAACAGGGCCTTGATATCACCGGGGCCATCCAGGTGTGCCATGACCTGGAAGAACCGGGTACCAAACGCCGTGAGATCAAGGCCGCCCTTGCCGCGGCAAAAAAATTCGGCCTGGACAGAGTGACAGTTGTCACCTCGGACGTCTGGCAGGAAGAGACCCTTGACGGCGTGAAAATTGATTACCTGCCGGTCTGGAGATGGCTGCTGGGGTGAAGATGAAAACGAGTCAGGGGCAGGCGCGGTCCGTTTTGAACAGCACGCCTTACGACACCTTTTGAAAACCAGGAAGTAAAGTGATGAGCAATCTTATTCCCATTGAGGTCATAAAAGAGCGGATTTTTTTCATCCGTGGTGAAAGGGTGATGATTGATCGTGACCTGGCCGAACTCTATGGCGTTGAGACAAAGCAACTCAAGAGGCAGGTCCGGAGAAACATCGACCGGTTCCCGGAAGATTTCATGTTCGAGCTGACCAAGGAGGAATACGATGTTTTAAGGCGCCAATTTGGCACCTTAAAAAGAGGTCGGCATGCAAAATATCCACCCCTCGCATTTACAGAGCAGGGCGTCGCCATGCTTTCCAGCGTCCTTAACAGCAATCGGGCCATCCAGGTGAACATTGCCATCATGCGAACCTTCACCAGGCTGCGGAAGATGCTCGCCACCCATGCGGAGCTGAAGAAAAAGATCGAGGAGATGGAAGAAAAGTACGACAAACAGTTCCGGGTGGTGTTCGAGGCCCTCAGGCAGTTGCTGGAGGCGGATGAGAAGCCCAAGAGGAAGATCGGATTTTGATGAACACTAGTTTGTCAGGCCGGGGCGGACGCTGAAGAGTGCATTAGTAATGCGATGTTCCGGCCAAGATAGTTCATTAGCAATGCACTGTCTCCGTACTGGAAAAAGACCGCGGCCAGGGAAAGGCGGTTTCGAAGCCGCGAAGACGTTCCAGGTTCCGGTCTATGACGGTCCGGGGCCGGAAAAAGGAAGAAAAGAAAAAAATAAGCAAGGCCGTCAAAAGATATTGCCGGCGGCGGATTCGAAATCGGACGGCACCATGTTTGTATGAAAATATATATTAGGTAATATGCATATCAGATGATATGCAATCGTATACAAACGGATGATTGGTTCCAATAACTACCTATGATATCAACTAATTATCAGTCAACATGGAATCTCAAAAAGATAAGTTAGACAAAATCAAAATATTTACGCTCATTTTCGATTTTGAAATTGAAAAACGGGAAATCCCGGCCTTCCGTGCCGCCATGATTGAAAAGATTGGGAGGGAACACGTCTTGTTTCATAATCACTTGGAAGATCAATTTCGTTACGGATACCCCCTCATCCAATATAAGACTGTTCGTAGAAATCCCACAATGATATGTATAAATCAAGGCTCCGAGGATATCCTGAAGCTATTTGAGCAAGTCGATCTGGATCTCGTTATCCATGGGAAGAGGGTGGAAGTGAAAATTAAACATATATCTTTCGATTATTTTCAGTGTGGATTTTCTCTCAAGCCGGTGAAGTACAAAATCGAAAACTGGTTCGCCCTGAATGAAACCAATTTTACGAAGTTCATTGCCCTCAACAATAATGGCATGAAGAAAGAGTTCCTTCAGCGAGTGCTGGTCGGTAATATTCTGTCATTTGCCAAAGGGATTCAATGGGATATCAATAAGCAAATTGAGCTGACAATTACGAATTTGCCGAAAAGCCATTTTTTTGTCTTTAAAAATCATAAGATGGCCGGATTTAATCTCTATTTTGTGACCAATATTATTTTGCCAGATTTCATTGGCCTCGGCAAATCGGTTTCCCGTGGATTTGGTGTGATAAGAAGGAGTGGATAATATGGAACAAATGACACAGACACTCACTGGCGATCCATTTGTGGATATGGGCGGAGTGGTCATGAATAGCCTCACCCAACAAACTGTTGAGGGAAAAATTCGCTTTATCACCGACGTTTATGTGGATCACTGGAAGGGAAAGATTAACTCTGTATTCTTGCACTCAAAAATAACCACTATTCATGCTACGGGAAAACCTAAGCGCCAACGCGATGATTCCTTAAAATACTATCTTGAATTCCTGCAAGGCAAAGGAAATGTCATAGATGGATATTGCAGGATATGCTCCAGCAAAGGGCCGTTGTTTGAGGGGGGCAGGGATAATTTTCCACTGGTAGGCTCGGGAGAATTTACCAACTTTTATCACTCTCAGGAGCCTGGCTTGCTCATCTGCAAAGACTGTCTTATCAAACTTTACTTCCTTCCATTGGGGCTGTTACAGAGTGGAGGGAATCTCATGTTTCTTCAAATTCAAAATGAATATACGGAAAGGCTGTGGCGCGAGGATATCATCCTGAAGAATCTGGATAAAATACATAGGGGTTCTTCCGAGGGCATTTTGAAATCAATCTATGGAAGATCCTTTGCAAATCCCCGAAATGCGCTTTTTTTCTTCTCATCCAAGTTGATTGAACGATTTCAACTGTATGATCACCCTTCCCAACAGTTAAGGTTATTTTACTTTACAAACTTCGGGAGCAAACCTGATGCCGAAATTTACGACCTTCCCAGCCCGGTTTTCGCTTTTCTAAAAAGAGTTTTGAAACCCGATTTGAGAGCGGATTGGCACTATTTTGTAAAAAAGCATTACCGTTTCCGCAAATCGGTTCACTTTGACGCAGAGGCAGGAGAGTGGGTTGAGGTCAAAAAAAAGATAGCCACCAAGTTGGAAATCAACGATTACGAAGGGACCAACAGTAATACCATTTATGACCGTTTACTTGCCGGAAAGTCTATATTGTGGCATTTACGTGAAGTGTATAAGTCTAGGAGGTTCCCGATTTATTTAGCCATAGCGTATCTGAAGGAGGTGAAAAAGATGAAGCAGGAACAGATCGATCTAATCCGGAAAATTTCGGATAAAATTATCGCATTGTGCCGGAAAGAAAGGGATTACAAAAAGTTTATTACTCCGTTAGAAGGGGCCAGATATGGTTACCAACTCCGCAGTGCAATCACCCGCATGGTTAAAGTCCATTATAAGGACGGCGAACCCGAACCATTTATTCGCTTTAATGATTACGTCGAATACCTTTTCCCTGATGGGCAGAACTGGTATGAAGTCAGGGACTTCTTGTTAATATGTTTGTATGAAAAACTTCACGATTTGCGTATAGCACCGGATGAGATTCCCGATGAACCAATATCCGAAATAGAAGAAATAGAAAGACAATCAATTGAAGCGTTTAATCAATAACCGGGAGGACGAAAATGTTATATACAGTTCAGGGGTTTCTTTTAATAGATGTGGATGTGGTTGCTTTAAACAATGCCGGCAAAGATACAACCACTGCTTTGGAAAACGCTGTGGCCACCAAAAAGATTTACAAGAACGGGAAAAGCTATGCTTATGTTTCCGGTCAGGCGTGGCGGTATTGGTGGCGGGAAACACTTAAAAAAGAGTTCGCTTGGAAGATGTCCCCGGTCATAAGAGAAAAGAAAATCGCTTTCACTGAAGCCAACCCCATTATATATGATGATGATGACATGTTTGGCTACATGAGGGCGGCAAAAGAGGAAACGATCGACGACAAAGGGAAGACGAAGAGCAAGAATATTACCTTGACACGTGTTTCTCCGCTTAAAAATTCCGCGTTGCTCAGCGTATCGCCAACCAATATCGTGCAGAATTGGTCTTCAATGTCCCGCCAGGAAGGTGATGCCGTTCCTTATGGCAAGGACGAGTATTGCGCCACAATGAAAGGGATGTTTTCCATCGCGCTTGAACAAGTGGGAACCTTTTCCAGTGAAGAACGGACCGGCTTTAAGAACCTCAATGAAAATCTTAAACAAATCGCCATCGATAATAAAGCGACAGAGATTGACGATTCCTTTGCCAAAGACAAAACAGGTAATCCGTTGAAATTATATCGGCTGCCGAAGGAAACACGAGTCAAAAGGGTTGAAGATACCATCCGCGCCCTTGAAGTTCTCAACGGCGGGGCAATGCAAACCACCAACATGGGAGATGTAACTCCGAAAATTATCGTATTGACCACCCTGGGCAGCGGTAATCATCTCTTTTCCCATCTTGCAAAAGACGATCTTGGAAAACCTGTTTTTTCTCTGGATGCGCTCAAACAGGTTGTAACGGATTATTCGGACCGAATCGTCGGAAAAGTCTATATTGGAAGGCGGATGGGGTTTATGGACGAGTTGGAAGAGGGCTTTCGTAAGCTTAAAAATGAGTTGGAAGAGGAATTTCGTAAGCTCAAAGAAGAAAATAACAGAATTTATTATGGATCAGTGAATGAAGCAATAAGGGCCTATACGGAAGAAGTAAAAACACAAATTCCATAAGGGCGGACAGCTATGAAAGCCTACAGAATCCATCTGACCAGTTGGACCGCAAGTTTTCGTTATCCAAATCTTATCAGCGGTTATCAACCTTCTTTGGTAGTGCCGCCTCTTGCCACGATCTACGGTCTGATTTCCGCTGCGGCAGGTGACTATATTTCCGCCAAGGAGGTGTCTGTCGGTTATGTGTATAGTTTTGGATGCCAAACGGTTGAGCTTGAAACTATTTACCAATTCAGCAGCAAATCTTCCCGACTTATCACTAAACCCAATGTTATGCGAAGGCAGATTCTTTTTGACAACTCGTTGTGGCTTTATTTAAGCAACTCAAGAGTAGCGGATTTCTTTTACAAACCTTATTTTCAGCTCCTTTTAGGTCGCTCCAATGATCTTGCATCAGTGCAATCTATTGAACAAATTGACATTCAGCCCCTGGCCGAACTTACAAAATTGAGAGGCACTTCGGTTCCAGTTGGCAATATACCCCTTGCCGCTCCTATTCAGGCATTACCTGTCAGCTTTACAAATGAAATACCACGAAGAAGCATGGGGACGCGTCCGTTTTTTCTCTTGGAATATGATTATGTGCAGCCGGAAGCCCTGCCGGGAAAAGGCTTCCTCGATCCGCAACTCGACCACGAGATATACTGGCACGATTACACGGAGTAGGCGTGAAAAAAGCCCCTATTAAATCTTTGGCGCAGGAATGCAGTGCTGAAAGCATTCTGGCAAAATCAGACGGCAAAAGTCTGCTCCGGCACATTGAGGATTGTTTAAAGGTATACCAGGATCTCAAAATGGCTTTGCCGATCCTTCCTTCTCTCTCCGGGATGGAAGATTTTTTTGATCTTCTTTTCTGCACTGTTTATCTGCACGACTGGGGCAAGGTCCACATGGAGTTTCAACGGGTTTTAAAAAAACAAGAAAATCAATGGCGCCATAATCGCCACGAGATTTTCAGTGTACCTTTTGTGGAAATGCTGCCATTTACCCCGGAACGGAAGGAAATCATTGCACTGAGTATTCTCGGGCATCATAAAGATTTTGAAACCCTTCAGGAGTATCTTTACTCGGATAAAGAAGTTGAAGAATATCGATTGAACCATAAATACCAGGTTAATCCATTAGATTTCAACGAAAATTTACAAAAATGCCTGAATGTAACGTATCTTCTGGACTTGAAAGCAAAGTTGCAGGATTACTACGACCGGTATGCATCCGGAAAACGACAATTCGAATTTGAGCATGTTGATTTCTCTTCCCAGAAAAATCCCATCCAAGCATATGCCCTCTCATATCTTGTAAAGAAAGTCGAACCAGGGGACACAAAATATTGGCCTCGGATGTTTCTTTCCGGAGCCACCAAACTCTGCGACCATATGGGATCGGCCGAACAACTGGAAATCCCGAGACTTACAGAAAAATCTTTCCATTTTTTAAACCGGTTAAACGGCAAATGGTACACACATCAGGAAGAATGCGGACGTATCAAGGGAAATGTATTTCTCGCGGCTCCTACCGGTTCCGGTAAAACAGAAGCTGCTCTGTTATGGCTCAGAAAACAACTGCAGAGCGGCCACCAAGGCCGCATTTTTTATGTGTTGCCCTATACGGCTTCAATCAACGCCATGCACCAACGGTTAGCAAGAGACTTCGAAGGCAAAGGGGCGAAACCGGGACAGACAACATATATTGGCCTTCTACACGGAAAACTCAGCCAATATCTGTCAGAATATTTTGAAGACACGGAAGACAATCCCAAGGACTTACAACTCCGGTTAGGAAAAATCAAGGAGATGCACCGGCAGATGGTACATCCTTTGAAGGTCGTTACCCCTTTTCAAATATTGAAATATTGTTACGGAGTTAAAGGATTCGAGAAAGGATTCACTGAGTTGGCAGGCGCTATGCTTATCTTTGATGAAATACATGCATATGACGTTCAAACCTTTGCGCAGATCATCTCTTCCCTGAAATGGCTGACAAAATATTTGCACATCAGGGTAATGATCATGACCGCCACCCTCCCTTCATTTATGTACAAGGAACTCCAAAGCGCTGTTGGCCATTCCGTCCTTGTAAAAGCCGATCATACTCTTCTGGAGCAATTCACCAGGCATCGGGTTCAAATTGCTGCCGGAACCATATTCGATCAAACCCCCGTAATTAAAAAAATGCTACGTAAAAGGGGAAAAATCATTGTTGTTTGTAATACCGTCTCTAATGCCCAGGAAGTTTTTCGTCAATTAACTGGCAATATGGAAACATCAAAGGCCGTTTTGCTCCATTCTCGATTCATTGCGGAACACCGGATGGAGAAAGAAAGACTTCTTTTTGAAGATGATATCCGCCTTCTCGTTGGCACGCAGGCCATTGAAGTGAGTCTGGACATTGATTTTGACGTCATGTTTACGGAGCCTGCTCCCCTGGATGCGCTTATCCAGAGATTCGGCCGTATCAATAGAAGGCGCGAGAAAGGTGTCTGCCCGGTTTTTATCTGCCGTGAAGGGGGTAAGTATGACTCTTATATTTATCCTGAAGAGCTTGTAACCAGAACCTTGGAAGTGCTGAGCGGGATTTCTGTAATAAAAGAATATTCACTTCAGAAAATGCTTGACGAAGTTTACCCTCAATGGCCTGACCAAAATAAGTACGACGAAACCAAGGCGGGATTCATGGAAAGTTTGGGCAGGTTGAAACCATTCATGCGGCATAAAGAGGAAGAGGAAGCCTTCTATCGCAGATTCACGAGCGTTTCAGTGTTGCCGGTTGAGTTTCGAGAGATTTACGAAGAACATATACGTCAGTTTGATTTCATTGAAGCAGAAAAATTGTTCATTACAGTGCATAAGGGCATGTTCTACAAGCTGCTCAACAAAGAACTCATAGAAAGAGAAGTTGCCGAGATAAGACAAAATAATCGCATAAAATCATTTCCTTATTGGGTTGTAGATTGCAAATATAGTAAGCATTTCGGGCTATTAGAAAAAGAATCCGTTACTGGCAACGGCAACATAATATGCTAATTTACGTTTTGCCATAGCAGGGAAAAGCGCGTATCGGGACCGGAACCAGAAACAGCTTCCTCGTAAGCCCATATTCGCACAACTATTTCACGAAAACTAACAAAGACAGCTTTTTCGTGGAACAATAGCGCGAAAAATCGTTTGGAAAGGAACCCGCCAGGAGAAATGTTAATGCCTACAGATCAAACAGTTAATGTAAGCGGGATGAGACCCTGATGCTGGCTGCAAAGAATGGCGCGCTTCATGTTTGTTTTCCGGTCAGGTGGCCCGTGGTCAAGCTGATGAAAAGAGCAATTTATTTTTTCCTGCTCCCTAAGTAGATGGCGCTTGAGGCCATGGCCGACCTGTACCGGACCTTGCCTCCGGATGCCGCTGCCGATTGAGTCAAAGACAGTCGAGGGGGGCCATGCAGTCCCAGGCCATGAACCAATTATTACGC
>Ga0209410_1000230_pt1 | contig 24580 bp, 27 predicted proteins | sample Mar14436cmmetaG_FD_184135 | JGI IMG/M metagenome (GOLD analysis project Ga0209410, IMG submission 184135) | Marine hydrothermal vent microbial communities from Guaymas Basin, Gulf of California to study Microbial Dark Matter (Phase II) - Marker... ... | reverse complement strand
TCCCCCCTCACCTCCAAGCAATCATTAATCCTTGAAATTAATTCCATGGTCTTTGAGATTCCCTGTTGGTTATCCTCTTTAGAGTAGAGTTCCAGTGCGGTTTCTGTGTTGATGCTCGCATTTATACAATCGCCCATGTTGTATAACTGGACCGCTTTGTTGTAGTAGAATGCCGATATAATACTATCCTCGCCATATCCAGAGGATGGTAAATAATGCCCATCTATTGGTGAATCCGTATTCAAAAAGAAATAGTATGGTTTTCCATTGTAAATTGAGAAGAGCGCCACCTCAAAGTGTCCATTGTTAATAGGTAGTACAGGATCGCTCACAACACCATGAAATGTCCACGTTTCTTTATCGATCTGCGTTATTGTGAACGAGCCCGCCGAGGTTGTTCTCTTCTCCAATGCCCTTTCCATACCATCAGTGGCAATAACATCTGCAAAATTTGCAAACTCTGGCAGTTTACCACTTATCTTAACAAATCTTCCATCGACAACAATTACATTGCCTTCTAAGGTGGCTGTGGCATTAACATAACCAGTTCCATCAACAGTTGTATAATCATCGTCAACATTGAACTGGACCCGGGCATTCCACTCCCAGATCTGTGCAGATGCTACACCGCAAACAATAAGTACGATGATTGGCGGTAATATAATCTTAAAATTCATCCCAATTATATAATATGATAAACTTATAAATTTATGATTATTTTATCCTAAGTGTGGAGTGGTTGTGATGAGGATATCTGATATTATTCCATACATAGGGAAGGGACGTGAAGAAGAAACCATGAAACTACTCGTGGAGCACGCGGAACTAACCTATGATGTTGTTGTCGAACTAAAAAATGCGTTAAATGCGTTTATAGCGAGGGATAAGGAATTGCTAAATGAAAAGGTCGAATTTATATCATCCATGGAATCAAAGGCAGATAAATTGAGAAGAGATATTGAGGAGAATATGTACTCTGGAGCATTCCTGCCATTGAGCAGGAGCAGAATCCTCGACCTCGCTGAAAGAATTGACAATATTGCAGATGTTGCCCAAGATGCTGCAAGGCTATTACTCTTTATCAATGTAGATAAAATTGACAAGAAGATTATAGAATTTATCAATGAGCAACTTCAATACGGACTAAAGAGTTCGTATATGCTTGTAAAATGTATATCTGAGATAAGGAACTCGGAAAATTTGAAGAATATCAGGGAATTTATAAAGGAGATAAGAAGATACGAACATTCTTCTGACATAATAGAGCGAAAGGCACTCTCAATTCTCTACAGCAATGAGTATGATGCGAATACAACCCTCCTACTTTATAATCTAATAAAATACATGGGTGATGTCTCCGATTGTGCGGAGGATGCATCCGACGCACTTTCATTGATTGTTATAATGCACACCGCATGAATGAGATGGACATAAGCATAGCAATAATAATCTGTTCATTCATAATAGGGATGAGTATTGGAGCAAATGATGCCGCAAATGCAATTGGTCTTCTCGTTGGCTCAAACACCATGGGATTTAGAAAATCTGCAATTGTTGTTTCAATCTTCATAATCCTGGGGGCGGTTCTCCAAGGGCATGGAGTCATAAAGACAATAGGTAAGGATATAATTCACGGGACAGAAGTCAATAGAAATTCTGTCTTGATATTTTCGGCATTATTCTCAGCCATTCTGCTAATCGGACTAATGACATTGATGGCATTTCCAATTTCAACTACGCACGCGATAATCGGCTCCATTGTTGGTGCCGCTATTGCAATTAACATCCACGATAGAATAAATTTTCTAAAATTATACGAACTCTTTCTATCTTGGATTTTAACACCACTATTTGCGATAATCTCCGCTATATTGATCCATTTCCTCATAATAATCCCAATATCTAAAAGAATGAGCATAATAGAATTTAACAGAATTCTCCAATCCCTCCTCTTAATTGGAACGATTTCTCTGGCATACAGCATAGGTGCAAATAACATTGGAAATTCCGTGGGGCCGGTAATTAGTGCTGGAATTATTGCAGATATAATAATCTTAACACTTGCATTTGGAATTTCGATGGGATTGGGAGCGGTATTGCTCAGCAAAAGGGTCGTGTTAACTGTCGGGAAGAGAATAACTGCTATGGGGCCGGTAATGGCATTTACATCCCAATTCTCTGCTGGTCTAACAATATATTTCTTCACACTTCTTGGTATTCCGGTATCATCAACTCAAGCAGTTATCGGTGGTGTATTGGGAACCGGTCTCATAAAGGGAACGAGAGCGGTTGATAGAGAAACAATGAAGTACATTCTCCTTGGTTGGATTTTGACCCCGGTGATAGCAACACTCTTCTCGATGCTCACATATCTATTCCTAAATAAATTCTTACAGTTGTGATTTTATGATGAAATGGCTTATATTTTAGATATCATATTTAGGTTATGAATGCATAATATATCTAATTCAAAATGGAAAAAATTCTTCCAAAGAGGTATGATGCGAAGGATGTGGAGAGAAAGTGGCAGAAGAAATGGAAGAGGGAGGGAATTTATAGATTTAGATTGGATTCCAATAGGGAGGTCTACTCTATAGATACCCCACCTCCATTTACCTCCGGAACATTACATATGGGACATATCTACAATCATGTATGGATCGATATTGTGGCAAGGTATAAAAGGATGAAAGGCTTTAATGTCTATTTCCCTCAGGGATTTGATTGTCACGGCTTGCCAACTGAATTAAAGGTTGAAAATGAATTGAATGTAAGCAAAGAAAATAGAGAGGAATTCCTAAAGAGGTGTATTGAATGGACAAATCTCGCAATAAAGAGAATGAGAGAACAATTTGATAGAATTGGCTATTCTTCAGATTGGGATTATAGCTATAGAACGATGGACGATTCTTATAAAAGATTGGTACAGAAGACATTGCTTATCTTCTACAAGAAAAATTTGTTATACAGGGAAAAACATCCAGTTCTCTGGTGTCCAAGATGCGAGACCGCATTGGCAAAGGCTGAGATAGGACACATAGAGAAGGATGGAAAATTATACTATATAGACCTAAAAATTGATGATGAGCATAAAATCACTATTGCCACAACAAGACCGGAGATGATGCCAGCCTGCGTTGCGGTGCTCGTTCATCCACGAGATGAGAGATACAAGAAATTTATAGGAAGGGAGGCGATTCTTCCAATATTTAATAGAAAAGTGCCGATAATTGCAGACGATTCCGTAGATAGAGAATTTGGAACCGGAGCGGTTTATTTGTGTACATTTGGTGATGAGCAAGATATAGAATGGCAGAAAAAATATGGATTGCCAATAATTGAGGTGATTGACAAAAAGGGGAGAATGACGGAAAATGCTGGAAGATATAAAGGCATGAAGGTTGAAGAGGCAAGAAGGAAAATTGCAGAGGATTTAATTGAGATTGGCTCTATTAGAAAGATTGAGAAGATAAAACATCAGGTTGTAGCACATACGGAGAGGAGTTCGTGTAGAGCGTCGATAGAATTGATTCCATTGGAGCAATGGTTCATAAATGTCAAGGATTTTATTCGGGAGATAATAGAAACATCAAGAAATATGAACTGGTATCCTGAATATATGCTTCAAAGATTAATTGACTGGAGCGAGGCGATGGATTGGGACTGGGTTATCTCAAGACAGCGGATATTTGGAACTCCCTTGCCCTTTTGGATCTGTTCTTGTGGAGAGATAATCCCAGCAGATGAAAGTGAACTGCCAGTTGATCCGAGAGGTACAAAAAGGAGATGTCCAAAATGCGGAGGAATGGCGATCGGTGAAGAGGATGTATGTGATTGCTGGGTGGATTCCTCGATAACTCCATTGGTAATATCTAAATGGATGGAGGATGATGAATTCTTCAAGAGGACATATCCGTCATCATTGAGACCCCAGGGTTATGAGATAATAAGAACATGGGCATTCTACACGATCTATAGATGTCTAATCTTGACTGATAAAGCCTGTTTTAAAGATTTATTGATCAATGGAATGGTAGCTGGTCCAGATGGCAGGAAGATGTCAAAGAGTCTGGGGAATGTTATCGAACCAGATGAGCCTCTCAAAAAATATTCTGCAGACACAATAAGGCAATGGGCAGCATCTGGCACTCTTGGAGATGATTATCCATTTAGTTGGGAGGAGTGCGAACACTCTCATAGATTCCTAACAAAATTCTGGAATATATGCAGATTTATTCAGATTCATCTCAAGGATTTTGACCCAAAGAAAAAATATGAGTTGAGAGACATCGACAGATGGATATTAACCAAATTACAAAAATTAATTGATACCTGCACAAAAAATATGGATCGTTATCGCTTCAACATTACTTTAGAACAAATAAGAAAATTTGTATGGCACGATTTGGCAGATAATTATATAGAGATCGTTAAACATCGCCTATATAAGTCGGAAATTTATGGAGAAGAATCGAGGAGGGGGGCTCAATACACACTTCACGAGGTCATAAATGTGTTAATAAGATTGCTGTCTCCATTTACTCCACATATTTGCGATGAACTCTGGACCAATCTATTTGGCAATGGTTATGCCTCTATATCGGAATGGCCGAGGGTGAATGAAGAATTTATAGACAAGAATGCTGAGGAAATTGGTAATCTTTTAATAGAAATTGTGGTGGAAATTAGAAGGTATAAAACTGAGAATAAATTGCCATTAGGCTCTGAACTCAAGAGGGTTGATTTGTATATAAATTCAAATCTGAGGAGCAAGGTGGAGAGGATTAGAGAGGATTTAATTGGGGCAGGTAGAATAAAAGAACTCAACATAATTCCAAGAGATATGGAAGGGGTTAAGTTAGAAATTACCGAAAATCTATCTTAGTCTATTCCAAATCAAGATTACTGCGCACACAACTATAACCATGGCAACCATTATAGTCGTATTTATTAGGGCGGTGTTGTCTCTTGGAGGTCTTGGAGATATTGTTGTGGAATAAGGTACCGTTGTGGGAATCTCTATCTCTCCATGCTCTATTCCCTCCTCACCTATCTCATAGCATTTGTCCCGAATACAGAATCTTACATTTCTTCCCAAGGACAAATATTTCCCGATTTCTGGATTTTCTCGCACCAGATTCCAATATGTTTCACTATCATATTTAATCTTTATCGTTTCTTTTTTCGGAGAATATTCATTATCAATCCATATTCCATCCCTCAGATAGAATGTTTTTAGTTCAACTACCCTTACCCTCTCCGCGGTTTGATAGGTCTCTGTTCTCTGTAATTCCCATGTTGTTTTTGCTCCCTTCACCGCTCCAACTCCGGATTCTGCCTTAAATGCCGTTGCTCCGAGAATTTGATCAAAGAGATTTCTTGCCTCTTCAATCCGAGTTGGTCTTCCATGTTCTGTGTCGACATCAACAAGGAATGAGGTGTATGGAGTTATTATACCATACCTCAAACTTAATTCTATGATCTCATCGACAATCTCTTTTTCCTCGCCGTGTAGCCTTATCTGCTCTAAGAGATAACCTATCCTTCTCGTTGCCCATAGCCTTGGTATGAAATCATTTTCTTCAGAAATTGATGGAAATTCTGCATCATAACTAAAGGATTTTTCCTCTCCATCGACCCTTCCCCTCAATGTTATCGCCGTATCTCCAGAATTTTCATATCTTCCAAAGACAATTATCTGAGAACCCTTGAATAGGTCTGGAAGTTCTGTTGGATATAAATTCTTTACATTTATCTGACCAAAATCTAACTCGAGGTCTGAGAGTATGGGATTGTTTATCTTTGAAAAGAAATTCGATATCTTTATCTCCAAATCCTCGTCCGGGGTTATATACTCGGAAACTCCACTATTCTGCTGGGAAATCTTATCGAGGAGATGTGTATTTACATCGTATCCAACACCAAATACAAAGATTCTTGCATTATTTTTATTTGCATTTTTCACATTATTCAAGATCTTCTCGGTGTTTGTTGTGCCCACGGTTGGCTTACCATCGGTAAGAAACACTATCATGCTTGCCCTATCCGAGCGACTTAGCATTTTAAGAGCCTCCAATAGTGCATCGTTTATATTCGTTCCACCGCCAGCACCAATTTCCTTAACAAAATTTAGTGCATTTTCTCTATTTTCTGAATTTACATCCATAATTTCATTGCTGAATTTATCAACATCCGTATTGAATGTGATTACATTAAATCTGTCCTCTTCATTTAGATTCTCTATGCAAAATTCCAATGCGTTTTTTGCCCGCTCTATCTTCTTACCAGACATACTACCAGATGTATCCAAGACAAATATTATGTCCTTTGGGATTATCTCATCTTGTGCGATCTCAACCCTCGGGGCAAGCATTAACATAAAATAGCCATCTTCATCTCCCTTCTTATATGTGAGTAGATTTAGACCAAAATCCTCTTCAGATAAAGTAAAATATAATTCAAAATCCTTCTCCGGCTTTACGCTCTCTTCCTCATAGCTAACCTCAACCTCATAATCACTAATTCTATCTACGGAAATTTCATGCGTTGGTGAATAGACGGATTTGATTGGTTCTCTTGATTTAATTCTCACTACAATGACAACACTCTCTAAGGGCATTGAAGAAAATCTCTCAACCTCCAACGGATAAACATATCTACAAATTCCGGAGTCGCATTTTATAATTTCGGAGTATCTTAATTTTATTCTCTTTTCACCATTCGCCGGAATTGGATAAACTCGCGCCTTAAATGTATTTCTATCAATATATTCTAAAAGCGCAGGGTCCTTTAATCTCCTTACTATATCTTCATAAATCTGTCTCGCCTTTTCCTTTTCAAGAATCTCTCCCTTCAGTTCCTCACCATCCACAAACATTGAGAAGTCGTGAATGCTCGCACCCTCGGGCAACGGAAAGATATAGCTTCCCTCCAAGTCCCTACTATATGGATTTATGAATACTTGGTCGATTTCCGTCTCAGCATATTGATTATCTATGGAGACATTTACATGATGATATTTTATTGCCAACTCCGGTTTTGGTATCTCTGGAGTTGGGTCTGGAATTATTATACCATCTGCGCACGCAAATTCCAGGGAATAAAACACGCACAATAATAAAACTCCCGCGATCGAAATCTTCTTTTCCATATTAGAAATTTTCCCAGTTTATAATATAAATTCATTTCGGTTTTCTTCGGTTTATGCCTAAACGATCGTTTGATTTTTCAATTTCTCTAAGCATTCCTCATACTCCTCGGTTTCCTCCCACTTGCATTTCCCTTTAATACATTTGCAGGATGTCAATTTCAAACACTCATACTCCGGTCTATACTCGCATGTCGTTATAATTCCCTTTACCTTTTCTTTTGGACCACAAATCTGATTTGAACAACCTCCCGTTCCGCAGTCGTCATCAACATTACACTCCGCCCCCTCTACCTCCTCCTGTCTATTTGCATATACCGGAACGCACCTTCCAGAAACATATTTACATCCACTGATATTATACTTGCTAAGACAATCCAATTCGCAGGTCTTGCCAGACTTCTCTTCTGGTGTTTCCCCTCTCAGATAGCACTTACAATCACACAGACTGAGAGAACACTCGCCACAACTCCAGACACACTTCCCATCTATACATAACCAATCACCACTGCAGTTTGCATGTTCTCTACCCTCACAATCCTTTGCAAATACACACTCCTTAGTTTCTGTCTGCACGCATAAAGACAATATGGGAATAAAGAGAATGCAGAACATTAGTAGGTAGATGTGCGATGTTTTCATTTTATTATATATAGTTTATCGAATTTTAATTAAATAAAAAAATTTCTAAATTCTGCCAACTGGCATTATATACAATGGCTCCTCATTTGTTAGATTCAATATCTCCTTAATTCTTTGGTCATCAAATGCCCCCACAACAACGGTTCCCAGATTTAGAGCGGTCGCTTGCAAGTAGACATTCTGTGCCGCATGGCCGGTCTCTAAATGAACATACCTTATACCCCTTTTACCATATCTCGAGGTTGTTCTATTATAGATTGCAGTAAATATTAAACTTATTGGAGCATCTCCAACCCATCTCTGCCCAAATGCGGCCTCTTCAAGGTCTTTTCTATAGTCGCCCATCTTCAACAATTCTATTGTGTGCATTCTCGGAGTATAGTGATAAATTCCCCGACTTAAGCCATTTACATTTCCAACAACGAGGTAAACTTCTAATGGATATGTTGCCCCAGCAGACGGTGCAGACCTGAAGCCAGTTCTCTTATCTGTAATGCCCTGAGCTGACCACAACAATTGAGAAATTTCGTTCAGAGAGAGTGATTCATCCTTATAGTTCCTTATAGAACGCCTCTTCTTAATTGCTTCTTCGACAGACATAGCTCCCTCGTAACTTGGCTCTGGAAGTCTCACCAACTCGATAAATTCATCACTTGTTTCCAAATCTGCTGGCTTCTTGGGAATGGGGATAAGAAGGATAAACAAAATTACAACGATCAACAAAAATATAATGACTTTTTTGTTTTTCATTCTATATAAATTTATCATGGAGAAAGAGGATATATTTATATTATCAGCATTTTTAATATTTCTCGTAGTAGTGCCGGGCTGTATTTCTCGGAATGAACCCGAATATAAAGTTAAAGATAATTTGGAGGTGAGGAATTTGAAGGCGGTGATTATATTGATACCAGAAAACTTTAGGGATGAGGAATTCAGAATTCCGAGGGAAAAATTGGAGAGGGCGGGTGTCTCTGTGACGGTTGCTGGTTTGAAGATGGATGAAGCAAGGGGTATGCTGGGAATGACCGTGATGCCGGACACAACAATTGACAACATCTCAGTTGATGATTATGATGCAATTATTCTTCCGGGGGGTAGTGGCTCTCCAGAGTATCTATGGAACAATGAAGATGTCCACAAGATATTGAGAGAAGCAAATGAAAAGAACAAGGTTATTGGAGCGATTTGCCTCTCTGGTGCTGTATTGGCAAATTCCGGGATTCTCAAGGGAAAAGAAGCCACCGTCTTTCCAACCGAGGAGGCGATAAAGGCACTTGAGGATGGAGGCGCAATCTATAAGAAGGAATCGGTCGTTGTTGATGGGAATATTGTAACGGCAGACGGTCCACAATCTGCAGATAGATTTGCAGATGAAATTCTGAGATTATTGGAAAGTAAATGAGCATAGACTTAATTGAAATCTACAACAGACTCCTGAATAGATTTGGAAAACAGAACTGGTGGCCTGCCGAAACAGAATTCGAGATTATTATAGGGGCCATACTAACCCAGGCATCAAACTGGAGAAATGTTGAGAGGGCAATAATCAATCTAAGGGAAAATGATCTCCTTTCCCCCAAGGCAATTCTTGGTGTGGATGAAAATAAACTCAAGGAATTAATAAGACCTGCGGGCTACTATAATGAAAAGGCAAAAAAGATAAAGGCATTTGTAAGATTTCTACACGAGAATTATGATGGAAACCTAGATAAATTTTTGAGGCTTGATGCTGAGAAACTTAGGGAGGAGTTGTTATCTATCTATGGAATTGGTCCGGAGACGGCAGATTCGATAATATTATATGCTTCAAATAAACCAAGTTTCGTCATCGATGCATACACAAAGAGGATAATGAGTAGATTGGGCTTTGCAAATGAAGATACCTCCTATCACGACCTGAAGAAATTCTTTGAATTGAGACTCCCCAAGGATTTAGAAATTTATAAGGAATTTCACGCACTTCTTGTAGAATTGGGAAAAACGCATTGTAAGGTAAGACCGAAATGTGATGAATGTCCATTAAATGATATCTGTGAAAGCCAAAATGAGAGAGATATTTGATAAGGAAATCATGGAGAGGGATGCGCTAAACAGAATAAAATGGGATCCGAATCTTAATCCGGAGGAATTTTACATCTGTTATCGAGATGGAGATGAAATAAAGGAGGTAAATTTTAGCGAGATAGGGATTGAGGGCGACTTCATTAGAATTGGCTCGAAACAAATACCAATGCACCGAATAAGACTAATTAAATGGAAAAATGAGGTGGTCTGGAACAGAAGAAGGCATCCACTGTAAATCCATTCATCAAAATTTATCCCTAATTCTGTCGAATATGCTCCCCCTATTTTCCTTTTCCCTCTCTATCCTCGCAAGTTCCTCAAATAGCTCCCTTTCCCTCCTTGTTAATCTCTTTGGTGTAACGACCTTCACTCTTACATATTCATCACCCCTGCCTCTACGTCCTAATCTTGGCATTCCCTCCCCCTTTAGTCTGAATACCGTTCCAGAGTCTGTTCCAGCAGGAATTCTTATTCTTGCCTTTGACATGAGTGTCGGCACCTCGATCTCGGTGCCGAGAGCTGCCTGGGAGAATGTGATTGGAATCTCGGTAAATATGTCATCACCTCTTCTCTCAAATACCTCATGCGGTTTTACATGAACAACGACGTATAAATCCCCAGGGGGGCCGCCCCTAATACCGGATTCTCCCTCTCCCCTTATCCTGAGAGTATGGCCATCATCAACCCCCGCTGGAACTCTAACTCTAATTCTCCTGGTCCTTTTTATACTGCCGGACCCATTACATCTGGGACATAATGCAGTTATTATCTTTCCAGAACCTCCGCATCTACTACATGTTGTTACACTAACAAAATGTCCAAATATCGTTTTCTTTTCACTCCTTTTTTGCCCAGTTCCATTACAGTCTGGACATGTCCTCACATCATTACTTGATCTCGCACCACTACCATTACATAAGTCACAGGTTTCTGTTCTAAATACGGAAATTTCTTTCTCTACACCGGTTGCCGCATCCTCAAGTGAAATCTCAACATCGCATCTCAAATCATCACCTCTCCTGGGTCCGGGTCTTCTTCCACGAGAACCAAAAAATATCTCGAAGATATCCCTGCCAAAAAAATCCCTCTCAAACAAATCTGCAATATCATGGAAATGTGTAAAATCTGACCAATCAAACCCCTCTTTACCGAAGAATTCCCTGGTCGATGAATGTCCAAATCTGTCATAATTTGCCCTCTTTTCTGGGTCGATTAGAACTTCATATGCCTCGGAGATCTCCTTAAATTTCTCCTCCGCATCGGGGTCCTTACAAACATCTGGATGATACTTCTTTGCCAATCTTCTATATGCTCTCTTTATCTCCTCTGGAGTTGCATCTCTATCTACACCTAGAATCTCGTAATAGTCGCGTTTTGCCATTTTAGAATTTTAGAGAAAATGCACCCTAATGCGCATTTTTTGAAAAATATTACCCAAAAGACATTAAAATCATATATGATTTTATGGCTTTAAAATTACCATTAGACCTACCATAGGAAAATTAATAAATATTTAAATTGAAATTTTATTAGAAAATTATAGAAAATTATGGGAATATGGGTATTTTTCCATTCGAGAAGATAAGAAAGGGGCAGAAGGAATTTCTCGAGGATGTGGAATCCTCAATCAAAAATGGAAGACATCTTCTTGCACACGCACCCACGGGAATAGGCAAAACGGCAGCGGTCATATCTCCGGCATTGGAATTTGCACTGGAAAATTCGAAGACGGTTTTCTTTTTAACGCCGAAACATACCCAGCATATCATCGTTATTGACACATTAAGGAGAATAAGAAGGAAATTTGGGGTCGAATTTATAGCGGTAGATATAGTTGGAAAGCAATGGACATGCCCTCATAACATTAGAGACCTGGATAGTAGAGAGTTCAATGAGTTTTGTCGGGCGTTGAAGAGGGATGAGAGATGTGAATACTACAGAAATTCACACAAGAGAAATTCAAGAATATTGAGAGAAATCACGGAAAGGATTAAGGAGGATATAATGCACTCTGAGGAGATAAAAAGGATATGCTCCAAGAATAAACTATGTCCATATGAGGTTTCTGTAAAAGTCGGAAGAAAGGCGACAATTATTGTATGTGATTACTTCCATCTATTCTCCCCAAAGGTCAGGGATGCATTCTTCGTTAAATTGAACAAGGACCTTGAAAATTCTATTCTAATTATTGATGAGGCACATAATCTCCCAGACAGGGTGAGAAGATTACTGAGTTATACTCTCTCGGAAATTTCATTAGAGAGGGCAATCAGAGAGGCGAATCTTCTCGGTTACGAGCATCTATCCGATGACTTCAGAGCAATTATAAAAATCCTGAAGAAATTTGGAAGGGGGATGAGAGATGGAGACGAGAGAAGAATTCGGAGGGATGAATTTATTACATCTCTTGTCAGAGATATAGAGATTGATTATTATGAATTCTGCGAGATAGTTAATGACCTTGGAGAAGAGGTTCTGTCTATACCAAACAGACATAGATCCTATGCAAAATCCATCTATAAATTCCTTAAGAATTGGGCTAAGGAGGATATTGGTTATGCGAGGATACTTGGCAGAAAGAGAAAATTCAGACTTGAACTCATCTGCCTAGACCCATCGATCTCGAGCAGGGATGTGTTTAATTTATGCTATGCGTCGGTATTGATGAGTGGCACCCTCGTTCCATTAAGAATGTATTCGAATCTATTAGATCTGGAGGAGGGTAGAGTAATTCTAAAGGAATACAAGTCTCCATTTCCAAGGGAAAACAGATTAAATCTAATTGTCTCCGGAGTAACAACGAGATTCAGCAAGAGGGATGAATTCATGTATAGGAAATATGCAACCATGATTTCAAGAATTCTGAGCAAGATCCCCGGGAATGTTGCGGTATTTTTCCCATCATATGAATTCATGAATAGTGTGATGAATTTCATCTCTATTTCAAGGAAGGAAATCTTGGTTGAGAAAAAGAATATGAAAAAGGAAGACAGGGTTGAATTGTATAAAAGATTGGTTGCGATGGCAAATAAGAGGGGATGTGTCCTATTTGGGGTCCAAGCTGGCTCTCTCTCGGAGGGTATAGACTATGCAAACAATCTATTGAATGGCGTTATAGTTGTCGGACTACCCTTAGAGATCCCAAGCCTAGAGGTAAAGAGCCTTATCGAATACTATGACTTCAAATTTGAGAGGGGTTGGGATTATGGCTATATCTACCCGGCAATGAATCGAGCGTTACAGGCGGCGGGTAGATGTATAAGGTCGGAAACAGATAAGGGAGTAATTGTTTTAATGGATGAACGCTTCAGGTGGAAAAATTATAGGAAGTGCTTCCCGTTAGATTTTGAATTTATAGTCACTGAAACCCCAGAGAGATACATAGAGAAATTCTTTGGGGATTCAACCATGTAAATTTTTGCAGTTGTAGTTGTGCAGCATAGATGCTTTATCCAATATCGCAATAATATCTGAAAATATCGAACTGCATGTCTCTATCTTTCCAGCACCATGACCAATTATCGTTATTTTATTCGCTACATCTGTGTGAAGCATTATCGCATTCAAGACCCCGGATATATTCAATGGATGATTAATTGGAATTAATCTTGGCGACACCTCCAATTCATTTACATCTCCAATCAATTTTATCGTATAGCCGTGCTTTTTTGCAATTTCTAATGTGTCAACACCTATTTCTTGAATTCCGGTGATTTCAATTTCATTAATTGATATGTCCCTATTCATCAATGAATTCGCGAGTATTGTGATCTTCGCCCCGGTATCAATTCCATAGATATCATATTCTGGATTCTTCTCGGCAATTCCAAGTTCTATTGCGTCATTTAGTGCTACCTCTAAATCCACCAATTCCTCAAACATCCTTGTAAGGATGTAATTGCTCGTCCCATTTAGAATTCCATATATGGAATTTATCCTATTGATTTGAAGACAATTTCTGTATAGATTTATTATTGGTATTGCCCCACCGACCGTGGCTTCGTATCTGAGTTGAACATTATTCTCATCTGCTATCCTACTTAATTCGGAAAACTTCAGTGCCAATGGTGCCTTATTGGATGTTACAACATGAATTCCCCTCTCAAGAGATTCGGTTATGTGCCTTAATCCCGGTTCTCCGGTCTTCATATCCCCCGGGGTTAGTTCAAGGACTATGTCGATGTCAAGATTCCTTATCAGATATCTCGCCTTCCTTGATGTCCACTTGGGATGTTCCTCCAACCTTCCATTCTCCGCCAATTTAAGTATCTCACTCAAATTAATTCCGTTCTCGTCAATTATACTCCCATTGATCTCTGCTATGCCAACCACCCTTATGTCTGCATCAAAATTTCTCCTTATAAATTCCCTCTTTCCAACTAATGTCTCTGCAACCCCCCTTCCAATCGTTCCGAATCCGATTATTAAGAGATTTACAATTTTCAATTTCTATTCCAATGACCTCACAAGAAGAAAGTCCTTTTCATCGCATATTCTCTTAACTAAGAAGATCAATTTATCAATATTTTTTGAGTCAACATCAACATTCATCATCACCGATGATTTTTGCTCTGGAGATGGCATTATCACATCCAAATCCGAGACAAGACCTATCTCGTTAATCCTATCTATTGTGTCTCTTATATCTTTATCGATAACATGTCCGACGAGAATAAATGTCAATGTCTTCTTTGTATAGTATCTCTTTCCATCAACCCTTATCTCAGAAACCCTGATTCGCTGTTCCCTTAATGAATTCCTGATCAAATCTAATGAATATTTATCCATTATATTGAATGAAATCTGCACAGAAACGAGTTCTTTCTTATTCCTTGAATGGAGAACGCTGATTATGTTCCCGCCGTGCTTAGAGATCGGCTCCAATGCCCTTATCAAACTTCCAGGCACATCCTTAAGTTCGAGGATTATATCTACCTTCATTCTAAGTCTAATTCCCCCTCTTCCTCATCAAGATTTATATGCGACACTATAATGCCCGCTTCCTTTAAAATCTTTAAACCCTCTTTATCCGTATACTCTCCCGAGGTGACAACCCTCTTGATTCCCGCATTGACTATCAATCTCGCACATATCTTACATGGAAATGCGTTCACATACAGTGTGCATCCCTTGCTCAACCTGCCTGCCTGAATTAATGCATTCTGCTCCGCATGAACCGCTGGACAGATCTCGTGCCCCGTTCCGGAGGGTATGTCATTCTTATCCTTTATACAACCAATTTCATCACAGTGTGGTGCCCCCCTAACGACACCATTATAGCCCGTTGCAACTATCTCATGGTCCTCGTTCACAATTACCGCTCCAATTTTATGTCTAATACATGTGGACCTCTCGGCAACATCCCTCGCTATCTTCGAAAAATAATAATCCCATGATGGTCTTGACATTTTTATATTTATTAAGAATTTATTCAAAATTAACTAAAAGATAATAGGATAAAGATATATAAAGGTATAAAAAGGTTACAAAGAAAAATGGAAAAAAGAATTGGCACGATGAAGGATTTGAAGGAAGGAAAGTATGTTATTATAGATAATGAGCCGTGCAGGGTTGTGAAGGTTGTTCATTCAAAGCCCGGGAAGCATGGTGGTGCAAAGGCAAGGATTGATGCCATAGGCCTGTTTGATGGTCAGAAGAGAACACTTCTCGGCCCAGTGAGTCAGAATGTTGAGATTCCGATAATAAGCAAGAAAACCGCTCAGGTTTTGAATATAATCCAAGATAGGGCAAATCTGATGGATTTGGAAACATATGAAACATTTGAACTTGAGATTCCAGAGGAATTAAAGGGAAAATTGGTAGATGGTAAGGAGGTTCTATATATGGAGTGTATGGGTAAGAGAAAGATATTACAGATTCAATGAAATGAAAAGAATAATATTATTAATTGCATTGATTGGGATCATTGGAATTTCGTACGCAAAGGAATACCACCCATTAGAATTGGAGTGGAAATATCCGATAAGGGCAGATGATGTCGCAGTTCTTGATATTGACAAAGACGGCTTCAAGGAGGTATATGTATCTTCTTATTCTAAAAGGGATTCATGCATCTATATTCTTGATGAAATTGGTAATCTGGAGAGGAGGAATTGTATTCCAAGGTATTCAAATCCACTATACCCTCATGCAGAGGAGGAAATAACATTGATCTATGTTGATGACCTTGAGAACGATGGAATCTTAGATGTTATTGCCGCATCGAAGATTATAGGAACCGCTGTAAATGTGAATAAGATATATGGGATAAGGAGAGAGTATGAGCCGGGGATTGGATACAGATACAGAAGAAAATGGGATTTTACCACAGGGAGCACCGTAACGAGCATATACTCTGAGGATGTGGATAATGATGGAACTAAGGAGATAATAGCCAGCTCTATTGATTTTAATGTCTATGTCCTCAATAAGTGGGGTGGCTTAGAAAAGAAATACTCGCTCAAGAGTGGTGTATGGGATGTCCATTCTGCAAGATTCTTTAATATATCAAATCCCGTTATTGTTGCCGGTTCATTGGATGGTGTTTCACTTATTGAATATAATGATATCAAGTGGACATATCCGACAAATTCCAGGGTCTTTGATGTGTTTGCCTCAGACCTGGGATTCGTTGGTGAAATCTTGGCATTGACGGATTCTGATTATGTTTATCTTATAAATTCTAAGGGCATGAGAAGATGGAATAAAAGGATTTCAAATCTCGTGGATTCCTTGACCGGAGACCTCAATAATGACGGCACAATTGAAATAATAATTGCAACAAATAATAAGCTATTATTTCTCAATGATGAGGGCGATATTGAGTTGGAATATGGAATTGATGATAAAATAATTAAGATTAGAATATATGATGGAAAACTCTATGTCTGCTGTGAGAATGGTCTCTATGTGTTCAAATCAAATACGGACTACTTCATAAATAAGAATGCTGAGAGACTGTATGAGATAGCATATCAATACTATATTCAGGGAATTTACGATAATGCAAGGAGATATGCCGAAATTGCGAAGAAATTCTTTTCCGAGATTGGAAATGAAGACGGGATTAAGAGGTGTGAATTTATAATTTCATCATCAACGACTGTAACAACTATAGCCAATAGAGAGGATATTGCCGATAGCTACCTTGAAAAGGCCAAGGAATATTTCTCCAATGATAATTATAAGGATGCCGAATTCTATGCGAATATGGCTCTTGACATTTATGTTGAAGTGGGCTCGGAGAAGGCGATTGAATGTCATAAATTCCTTATTAAAGTCAGGGAGAAGATAAGGGAGGAAAACAGAAAGGTTGCAAACCAATACTATGAGATGGCTGTCGAATTTTTAAATGCGAACGAATTTGAGAATGCGACGATCTATGTTAAGAGGGCAAAGGATATCTACTCGAATATAAATGACACCTTCGGCATTCAAGAATGTAATTCATTAATGTCAGAGATCATAAGGAAAAGCAGTCTATCACAGGCAGATGAATTTTATTCGATGGCGGAAGAATACTACGATTTGGGGATGTATGAGAATGCAAGCACATATGCTGAGATTGCGAGAGAAATATATGATAAGGTAAATTACTCAAGTGCTGTTAAGAAGTGTGAATTCATAATAGATATGTCAAATAAACATATAAGTGCTGCCCAATACCTAAGAATTGCAAACGAATTCTTCGAAAGAGGAGAATATGAAAACGCGACAGAATATGCAAAGAAGGCAAAGGACATATACTCGGAGCTAAAGGACTTTGATAAGGTTGCAGAATGCGATTCATTGATATCGAGTATCGAGAGTAGGAAGATCGGCTCATTGATATTGAATGCTGCGATTGTATTCTTCATAGTTTCTGTAGCCGTGGTCCTGTTTATTGTATTCTGGAAGGGTGGTAAGTATAAGAAGCCGAAGAAAGCGGAGAAGAGTGGAATGGAGGTAGAAAACACTAAATTGAAATCTCAAGATAATGCAGAATTAAAATAAATATGACTCCCGGGATGCCAAAGATTGCAGAAATGATAATCTTTGGTATCGTTACCTCGATCTCAACCCCGAATCCGTGAATCAATATAATGAGGAGAATTATTCCAGAAATTGAATTTATTGCATATCTCTTTGACATGCTCCAGAGTTTTGCAATTATCGCAATTACTGTAAAGAATAGCGCTAAATATAATAATGGATAAAACATTCTTATAAATGGAAACCATTCGCTCAATGGATAAAGCAAATCCGATGATAGGAATTTCAGAATCGAGTTATCGAGTGACGGAAAGAGTAAACCTATAATCGCCAAGATTTTTTTAAAGAATAGATACATAATTTCCATGAATCTATCAATCATAGGTTTTAGAATGTCCCTTGCGCTCGCTTGAATTGAGAGTGATGTCAATATGTATGGGATTAATAATCTACTTATTTTCATTTTTTATCTTATTTTCATTTTTTTATTCACTATATATGGTGTTCCTTACAACACTTCCCGCCTCGACATAGGCATTTGGGTATATTGCCCTGCCCGGCATTATCGAGACATTTATTCCCGTTTTGACATTGTCCCCCATCAAACAGCCGAATTTCTTTCTTCCAGAGCTCGTCAGCTTGTTTCTTATCTCTATTCTAACATCCTGTCCATCTATTCTCAAGTTTGCGATCTTTGTTCCGGCACCAAAATTGCAATTCTCACCAATTATTGAATCCCCAACATAAGAGAGATGGCATATATTTGTTTTGGACATTATTATCGAATTCTTTATCTCAACACAATTTCCAATTCTAACATCGTTCTGAATCATCGAATATGGTCTGATGTAGCAATTTGGTCCTATAGAGCAATTTTCCCCGATATAGCAGGGACCCTCTATATATGAGCCAGCCCTAATAACTGTTCCCTTTCCTATATGAACCCCTCCCTTTATTGTTGCATTCTCCTCTATCTCTATATCTCCATGAGCCCTTAAATCCAATTCCTTCAGCATAATTTCATTTGCATCCAACAAATCCCATGGTCTCCCCACATCGATCCACCTCCCATCGCATAGAAATCCGTGAACCCTTTGCCTCTTAATTAGAATCCTAATTGCATCTGTTATCTCATATTCCATTCTCTTAGACCTTTCGATCTCATCTATTGCATCAAAGATTTTTTTATTAAAGACATAAACCCCCGCATTTGCCAGATTTCCAATACTCTCGCCTGGCTTTTCTACTATATCCTTGACATGATTCCCATCCAACTTTACAATTCCAAATTCGCTGGGATTGTTGACCCTGACGAGAGAAATGCTCAAATCTGCATCAAATTCCCCGTGCTTTTTCAGGAGATTATCTATAAATTCATCAGAAATTATAAGGTCGCCATTTATGACAATGAATTCGTCATCGACCCTGTCCTTAACCATAGAGACAGCATGTGCTGTTCCAAGTTGTTCCATCTGCTCTATATATTCTATTCTCAAATTATTGAATTTCTTGCCGAAATGCTCGATAATTTTTTCCTTTCTATAACCGATAACAATATAGACATTTTTAAGTCCAATTTTTGATAACGATTCCAGGTCCCACTCAAGTATTGGCCTTCCAGCAACTGGGAGCATTGGCTTTGGTCTTGTCACAGTTAACGGTCTTAACCTCGTTCCCTCACCAGCTGCCAATATAACGGCATCCATCCTAAGATAATTTCTCAGCAACTACATAATTTTCCTCCCATCTCGGGACTATTTTCTTGAATTTCTCTCTGAATTTCTTCCTTTTTGCCTTTTCATCCCCTCTCGTAATATTTCTTAGGTCCAAGACATAGTGCATTTCGCTACCCTCCGGGATTCTCTCGAGCATTCTTGAGAATTCTTCTATAAGCCCAATTCCATTCCTCTCAATTCTCTCCTTATTTATTTTTTTATTCATTTAATTCTACCGTATTCTTGAAATTCTAGTCCTTGATTACTTCACTGTAAACTGCCTTTAATATGTCAGAATTCGATATTATTCCTATTAGTTCGCCATTCTCCACAACTGCGAATCTTCTTACATCCGTCTTAGCCATAAGCATTGCTACATTCTCCATCTCCATATCCGGGGAAATCACCATTAATGGCTCGGACATTATCTCCTTGACCTTTACTTTGTCTGGATCTCTTCGATGAGCAATCACCTTATTCACTATGTCCTTCCTCGTTACTATTCCATACAAACCATCATTTTTAACTATTAAACTTGTAATATTCTCATTGAACATCTTCTTTATTGCATCCTTAGCTGTCGCATTCTTCTCTATCATAATAACCCCCTTCCTCATAACATCCCTGACTTTCATTTTAAATCCTCTCCAAAGCAAATGCCCTTAATATGTCAGAATTCGATATTATTCCTATTAGTTCGCCATTCTCCACAACTGCGAATCTTCTTACATCCGTCTTAGCCATAAGCATTGCTACATTCTCCATCTCCATATCCGGGGAAATCACCATTAATGGCTCGGACATTATCTCCTTGACCTTTACTTTGTCTGGATCTCTTCGATGAGCAATCACCTTATTCACTATGTCCTTCCTCGTTACTATTCCATACAAACCATCATTATCATCACTTTCAACAATAAGGCTTGTTATGCGTCTTTCAATCATAGTCTTTATTGCCTCACTAACTGTTGCATTCCTCTTAATTGTCATAATTCCCCGTGTCATTATATCATTTGCATTCATATAATCACCTCAATTATTGTAAAATTAGGGATTTAAAAATTATGTAAATTTGAAATTAAATTAAAATATTTTATAAATATAAGAATCACAACCTTAAATTTTTGCTAAGGAAATATGGGCCCGAAGGGATTTGAACCCTCGACCACTAGGTTATGAGCCTAGCGCTCTAACCAGACTGAGCTACGGGCCCATACAAGGAATTGAAATATTGGCAAAAATATCTCCCCATGACACATTTTAAATTTAATATATAATAAATAGTTGATATAAAAAAATTGAATTGGTGGGAGGAAGAGATTCGAGAGATAGATTTGATCTTGAATTAAAAAATGCTGGGGATATGTAAACTCTAACTTTAACTGATATATTAATATCCAAATTAATTGTAGCAGGGAAGATAGCGGCAGAGAAATCTAAGAAAGCAATTGCCGAGTTCCTTATAAGTGAGAATTCTGTAATAGTTGTTATATTTCTCTTTTAGTTCTTTCTCACCTGCCAGAAACCAAAATTTATATCTCTTAGCAATCTGTAGATGAAGTAAATTAACTAAGGTCTAGTTCCTCGAAATTTATTTCGGCTTTAATCACTTCTATCTCAAAAGATTCTATATAGTCCCATGCCTTTCCACAAGACTCTAGATTACATCCCCATTCTGAAATTAGATAACGAAATATCCCGACTCTAGTTATATCCGAAACTATCAACTCAAGTTCTGGGTGAGATGAAAGAAATTTTAGAAGGGATGGAATCTCAAACTCTCTTCCTCTTCTTTCCTTTTGCATCATCTTCTTGAAAACCAGCCAGGAATTATGTTTGTGTCTAAGTATAATCTCATTTGTTATCCATGGGATTAAAAATTTAAAAATGTAGTGCCTAACTCCCATAAGTTTCTTTCTCAGCCTCACTCTCCTCAACCCAATCCTTCTCAAAGCTCAATAGGAGGACTCCAACATACTTCCCTATTTGTAGAATTCCTTCTTTCAGCTGAATTTTCTCTTCAGTTTCATCATAGCTCCTATCACCCTCATCTCTTATTACCTTAGGCATAACCTCTTTATTCTTCTTCAGTGGAATTTCCCTTCCTCTTTCATCTCTGTAAACACAACCACAATTATCCTCTTCTACCTCTTTTGCAATCTCGGAACCTCTCGTTAAGGACTCTACACTTGTAAGGGAATTATCTCTCGTTTCTCTATTGCTTTCTATGATCTTCCCAGACTCTAAGGAAGTTATCTCCGTTGATCTGTAAAGGGTCTTAACCTCCTTCAGTAACTCCACCTCGCATTCATCACAACTCAGCACCAAGGTAAAGTTGTTAACTTCGCCAGCTATCAGAATCTCTGTTGAGTTCTCTATTAAAGCTGAACTTACCAATTTCGCCTCCGCCGGCAGGGATAAAATCAGCATTTTCAAGAATTTCATTAGTAATATAATAGTAATATTTCAGTAATAAATAAGTAAGAAAATTCTCAAAAATCTTTTTCAGCTCTTCAATAACTCTATCGAAATTTCTCCCAAGCTCCCTGCCCGAGTTATAAGTTCTGTACAAACGATGATTCTACCTTCTTCTCCAAGATGATTTCTCTTTTCTCCATTCCCAGTTTCAGTAATAAAATAAAAGGTGATGACCTTATTTTAATAAGCATCTCTCCTATATGTTAAAAATGTACATAGTTACAGAAAATCTTGGGGAGACATTTGATAAAGTCATCACTTCCGAAATCCGTGAAAGACTAGGTAAATATCTCGATCTAACAAAGACTTTTATCATAGAAGAGAAATACATTGACAGATATTGGAGAGAAGAATTTTCAATCCATTACTCAAAAACATTTTACAAGGATGTTGATAAATTTACAACTAGGGTTCATCTGATAAGGGAAAAGATATCTAAAATTGACAACATTACTGAAGATAACTACTTAGGTTATTTCATATTGAGACCTATACCAATACGCTCTGGTAGGATATCAAGAATTATAGTAAAACCATTAAGAGAAATCTTCATGCTGAAAGATAACGAAAAACTCTATATCCCAACTTGCGAATTCTGTGTTCATATTGCCGGCAAAGAAATCAAATTTCAAGCATTTCCCTTTTATCAACAAGATTCGGTGGTTGATGTTTGTGCTCATGCAGACATACTCATGGTTACCGAGTATATGCATAGAAAATTCCATCTGAACAAGCCATCAATCTCAGATTTTATCTCCTATACTTTACCGCTTTGTGGTCGATCAATCCCAAGTATTGGGCTAACTTTAGAACAGATCTCAATAATATTGAATCAAATGGGATATCCCACTATCATCAAATTTCCATTTGTAGATGTTGATTTTAATGAAGAGTCTTTTGATCATTTTATTGAATATATAGATTCCTATCTAGAATCAGGACTTCCAACAATTCTAGCTATAGAAGACCACGTAATTTTAATAGTTGGTCATACTCTAGGTCCAGAAGGTGAAAAAGATTATATAGTGTATGATGATTCTGGAGCATTCATAAGTGAAATAAAAGGAAATAAAATGTTCTGTAATAGAATTTCACGAAGAGAGTTGAAAGATAAAGTAAAGAAAGTAATAAGAAATCACCCTCACAATGTTGCATTGATAAATGTGGAGTTTGAAAGAATGTACTTCCCGTTTGATAGTGTTAAAAGACTTGTAGAGTATATCATCACAAGCTTCTTTGATTTCATGAAATATGTGACAAAGAAGAGAATTTTAATCTCAGATTCCAATGAGTTTAAGATTTTTTGTTCAAAGAACGGAGTTGATATCTTTAATGATGTTCCTTTACCACACTACATCTGGATAGCAGAACTCTACGAGAGGAAAGGAATAATCTGTGATATAATAATTGATGCATCAGCTCACAAATCAGATATTGATAGTTGGATTGCAATATGGATTGGAGATAAAGTTATATTTAATCCGGGATACAAATCCAAGGATGGATTCAAAGAATGCTTTAAAGTCAAGAAATTTCCATTCGTGTATTCAAATCTGAATGACTTCTAGAGAAAAGCATATAAAAGATCGTGATTCAATTATTATATAATATATAAAAAATGAATGAAAAATTAATGAAAAAATTGGAAAAAATAACAGCCGATGATATAAAGAAAGCTCTTGAAGCAAAACTGGACGAGTGGGAAGACTATATTAGAGAAGTTGATAGAAGAAATCTAAAGGCTGCAAAACTAGCAAGAAACTTCTGGGTTAGAGGTTAGAATATTCTGCAATTCACTTCAGTATTTGACAGAATATGCTTTTACTCAAAACTATTATATAACCTTTCTGGTTTAATATTCTAATCGATCCATAGAGATGGCAAAAAAGATAAGAATCATGGTAACCCTGAACGAGAGGCAGTATGAAATGCTGAAAGAGCTTGAGGAGTTAGGCTCCACTGATGCGGAGAAGTTGAGGAATGCCCTAGTTGCTTACTGGAACTTGAGGAGGGTTATGGAGAAGGGAAAAGAAAGTTCTAGGTAGTAACTCCTAACTGTCTTAAAATTTCAATACCCTTTTTGATCTCATTTGAACTAAACCAAGGTTTACGTAATTTTATTACTCTTTCAAGCGATTCAAGAGGTATTTTTTCCTCTTTAAACAAATAGACTAAAGATGCGTACAACTCCATCTTCTCACTGTTATTTAGTTCTATCCCAAAAACCTCTTTCATCTTCTCCACTATTTCCTTTTCCTTCCTACCTAGTATTGCCTCCCCTCTCGGATACTTCAAAGAAAACTCATCATATGCGTTTGCCAGTTCTGGCGAATACGGTCCTCTAATATACCAGCTGAATGTATAGTTAGAATCTAATCCCAAATTCTGCATAATATAAACCAACTTCTGCAATAATAACCTGTCACTATACTTCCCCATATTCAAATTTCTACCCAAAATTTTATTTATCATGACAGAAATTTTTTTTATAGAATTCTTGTTTTTACTTTCCATTTCTTTTCTTTTAATACAATTTATTAATTAAAAAATTACATCCATT
>Ga0209410_1000229_pt1 | contig 24602 bp, 30 predicted proteins | sample Mar14436cmmetaG_FD_184135 | JGI IMG/M metagenome (GOLD analysis project Ga0209410, IMG submission 184135) | Marine hydrothermal vent microbial communities from Guaymas Basin, Gulf of California to study Microbial Dark Matter (Phase II) - Marker... ... | reverse complement strand
TCAATTGAATTTGCAAGGGCATTGATTCTCGGCAGAAAGGTTAGGGCGAGGAAATTAATTACCGATGAGGAGATTCCGGATGAGTTGAGGGTATTTGAGGGGATGAGAGTGGTGAATCTTGAGGATGTGAATACCACATAAAACAGAAGAACTGTGGAATCTCTACGGGGAAAATTTATAAAAGAGGATTTAGAAAATTCAAGAGAAAATAGAAACTCAGAAGTGTGAAGTTAGATCGTTACTCTCAACTCATTTAATTTCTTTCAATCTTATATAATTCTGTGTTTCAATTCCCAAAAGGTGAATAAAATGGCTAAAAAACAGAAGAGATCGAAAGGACAGACAAAGATTATTGACATACAGGATAGGTCTTTTGAGGTTATAGGTGAAAATAGATTCACCACAAGAGTATTTGAGGCAATTGCTGCGAGGAGTTCAACTATTATGGAGGCGTTGGACAAGGCAAGAATGGCATCTCTATCCGGAGAGGAGATTGAAAAGCCATTCTATAAGCATACAATTCTGTTGGGGAGGGATGAAGAGGGTAGGAATTTGAGGGCAAGTATTGCGGTATTCCCAAATTCCGTCGTTGTTCAAACCCTCAGAGAGATGTAATTTTTAATTTTTAAATTCTAAAAGTGTTAATACCTCCGAGCGAAGGCTGTTACGATTCAATGAGTAACAGTGCATACGGAGGCGAATACTGCGCTGTTCGCGGCCCTTGTACAACCTTAATCCCTGGGATGAGTACAAGCCAACCCCAGCGCAGAACACTTTTAAATATGAAATTCCAATAATTTGAAATCGTTGAATTTTTATGTTTATTTATCTTTAAGGTGAATAGAATGGAATATGTCTATGGCGCATTGCTCTTGCACTCGGTTGGAAAGGAGATAAATGAGGAGAATTTGAAGAAGGTTATGAAGGCAACTGGTGCAAAGGTCGATGATGCAATGATAAAGGCGGTTGTATCATCGCTGAAGGATGTAGATATTGATGAAGCGATTAAGAGTGCATCGCCAATAATGACCCAACCAGTGGTTACTCAAGCAGAACAAAAACCGGAGGAGAAGGCAGAAGAGAAAAAAGAAGAGAAGAAGGCAGAAGAGGAAGAAAAGGCTGAGGAAGAGGCGGCAGCTGGATTGGCATCACTCTTCGGCTAATCCAAATGTAGATTTATTATTCCTTCAATTTCTTTATTAACTCCAATAATTCCTTTAGTGAATTGTATATTATGAAGGAGTTCCTCAATTTTTCTGAATCGCTATCACCGAGTTCGTCAGCCATCTTCAATGCTTCGTACTGCTTCTCATTCAGGGTCACCATGATCTTCTTCTTCATTTTTGCCATTTAATTAATTTTAATCAAATTATAATATATTTGAAATATGGAGAGAAAACTCTTCATCCCGGGTCCGGTAGATGTAAGCGAGGATGTATTTAAAGCGATGTCAAGACCAATGATTGGTCATAGAGAAAGAGAGTACAGTAGATTAATTGAAGAGTGCGTGAAGAATTTAAAGAAATTGATGTTTACTGAGAATAATATATTCATCGTTCCAAGTTCATCAACTGGTCTGATGGAGGCCGCAATAAGGAACTGTGTAAAGGAAAAATGTTTGAATATCTGTAATGGAGCATTTAGCGATAGATGGTATGATATAGCAATTGCAAATGGTAAGAATGCCGATATGTTAAAATTTGAATGGGGAGATGCACCAGACCCAAAATTGATCGATGAAAAATTATCCACAAATGAATACGATGCAATTACTCTTGTGCATAATGAGACCTCAACTGGAGTTACCGCTCCAATTGAAAAAATATCGAGGGTTGTAAGGAAACACGATGTGACATTTCTTGTCGACACAGTTAGTTCAATGGGTGCTATAAAGATTGAGGTTGACAAACTCGAGATCGATGTATGTCTCTTCGGGGTTCAGAAGGCGATGGCACTCCCCCCGGGACTTGCCATATGCTCTGTTAGTGAGAGGGCGTTGGAGAAATCTAAGGAGATATCCAATAGAGGATATTATTTTGATTTTTTAAAATATCTGAAATACTGGAAGAAAAAACAAACTCCGACAACAGGTGCAATTTCACTGCTTCATGGATTGAGGTATCAATTAGACAAGATTCTAAACAAAGAGGGTTTGGAGAACAGATTCAAACGTCATGAAAAAATGGGTAGGATAGCGAGAAAATGGTCAAAGGCAAATTTTGATTTATTCCCAAGAGAGGAATTCTCATCAAATACGGTCACATGCGTAAGAAATACTATGAATATAGATTGTAATAAACTGAAGGAGGAATTATACAATAGAGGATATGTGTTTTCTAACGGATACGGAAAATTGGCAGATAAGACATTTAGGATAGCGCATATGGGCGATAGGAAGATAGAGGAACTTAAGGAATATTTAGAGACAATTAATGAAATTCTTAATCTTTAAGTCTCTTTAGAATTCCATCTGCTGCCAGTATGCCCGTTGCCGATGCGTTTACTATGTCTCTTGAGAGTCCCGCGCCATCCCCAGCAGCGAATAAATTCATTATTGTTGTTTCCATGTTTTCATCAACATCTAACTGAGTTGCATAGAACTTTATTTCCGGAGCATAGAGAAGTGTGGAATCCGTGGCGACCCCCGGAATAACCTCATTTAATTTTTCAAGACCCTCGATTATGTCCATCACCACTCTATGGGGCAGTGCCATTGAAATATCCCCGGGGGTGTAGTCCTTGAATGTTGGCTGTACCTCGTTCTGGAGTATTCTCTCCTCGTGGGACCTTCTACCTCTCCTCAAGTCACCAAGCCTCTGAAGAATTGGCTTTCCACCACCAATGGTCGTTGCAAGTTTTGCTATCGACCTGCCGTATTTTATTGTATTCTCAACTGGTTCTGTTAAAGAAACCCTGACGAGAAATGCAAAATTTGTATTTTCCGATTCCTTTTTCTTGATCGAATGTCCATTCACACCGACGATTCCATCATAGTTTTCCCTTACAACAAAGCCCTTGTGATTTGTGCAAAATGTCCTAACAAAATCGTCATATCTCTTTGTCCTTATATGAAATTTGGGGTCTCTATTTATCTGAATTATCGGCTCCATTATTATTGCCGGAACCTCAACCCTAACACCAACATCAATTGGCTCGAATTTTGTTTTTATTCCATACTTCTCCACGATCTTGTTTAGCCAGGACGCACCCACTCTACCTGGGGCTGCGAGAACGCATCTTGAATTAATAACCCTACCATTCCTTAATCTTATTCCCTTGCAAGAATTCTTCTGTATTATAAAGTCCTCCACCTCACTATTTAATAGAAATTCTACACCATTCTCTCTGAGATAATTCTCAAATCTCCTTATGACCATTGGTGCGTTGTCTGTTCCGATGTGTCGCTGTGGAATCTCAATAAATTTTATTCCCGCCGATGCTGCCCTTCTCTTCAACTCAGTAATTCCCTTCTTGTTAATGCCATATAATTTTTTTGGTGCTCCAAATCTTAGGAAAATCTTATCCACATCATTGACCAATTTCCACGCAATATCACAATCTCCCGTAATCTCCACGAGATCGCCCCCAATATCTGGTCTCAGGTTCAGGGTTCCATCGGAGAATGTTCCCGAACCGCCAACGCCACACATTATATTGCATGGCTCACAATTTATGCACTTCCCCTCCCTTATCATTGGGCATTTTCTTTCATCGATATCTCTTCCCTTATCAACTATCAATATTCTCTTTCCATTTAATCCATTCTCAATTAGCCTATATGCGGCACACATCCCGGCTGGACCAGCACCAACTATCACAACATCCTTCTTGTTCATTCTAAACCCTTGGAATTATTATCCTACCCTTATCATCACCAACCGATGTCGTTGATTTATTTATATAGAGGTACGCCGTTATTGCAGCAAATATGGCATCCAATTCGTCCCTCGTTAGAAATCTCTTATCCACATCGCCGCTAATCCCCGCATCTATTAGATTTTTTTGCATTTCTCTTTCACTACTTGCATATAGCCCGAGAATTTTTGCGGTTGCGGTTGAGAATACTTCGATCACATTCATATTCAATCTCATTAATTTTCTTGCCAATTCCGACCCTCTTATGGCAAGAATTTCCATTCCCCTAAGTGTCACTGGTAATGCCCCATATCTCCGGAGTTCCCTGTCACATCTTCTTTCTACGCCATTGAATGTTAGGGGTGCATCTATAGCAGTAACAACTGGAGAGATTTCCATGATTTTATCAATAATCTCATCATCGGAATGGAGCAATGTAGTGGATACCCTCTTGATAGAATTCACTGTATCCAAAACACAGAATCCCGTTTCATTCTTGGGGTTTCCGGCTAAATCTACACCCACAAACTTCACTTTCTCGAGCCTTTTATGAATTCGGTATATCCGCATCTACCACATGATAACCTGTCACCATGCCTTGCAAGGAATACACCATCCCCACATTTTGGACAGGATCTGTTTTTCCTAATTAATTTATTGCCTTTAATCTCATATAATTCCCATTTCTTACTCATTCTTATCTCCCTCCTTCCCTTTATCTTCCTTTTCCTCCTTTTTCGGGAAATTTTTCCGTATCCTATGCTCTGGTTCTACCCTCATACTCTCCTTGTCTTTATAAACCTTGAGATAACAACTTGCGGAATGCCTTCCAAATTCTGTGTATATGCTATTCACTATCGTCAATTCGTCCCTTAATTTCAATTTCTCAATTAATTTCCTCCTAACATCCAAGAACCTCGGAGTTTCCCTCTCAAAGAATATTCTCAGTTTTATCTCCCTTCTATTTAGCAATGGATTATCCCTTTCCTCTATTATCTCAATCCTCATTTTCCATCCCTTCAATTATTTTATCAACCTTTGCCTTTATCTCCTCATTGATCTCAACGACAACAATACCTTGAGATGGTTGACCATAAAGCACTAAGGAACCAATTGGTGCCAATTTCATTGCAACCAATGCAATTAAATCTTCTTCACCATCAACATATATCTTGAAGTTTGAATTTGATGCCAATGCGGTTTCCATAGTCCTGAATGATTCCTCTCTTATATGCCCCGCCGGATTATAAATATTAATTTCGATTGCATCGAAATTCCTTATCGAATCGGGAACCTCTATCTTCATTCGCATTTCCCTACCATCAAAAACCACTACCTTTGGTTTTATTCCACTCCTCAAAACGATGTCCGATGTTCTATCGCCAATACATATTATATTCTTATATTTATCAATTCTGAATTCATTCAAGGTTTTGATTAATTTGCCAAACGGCTTTTTTAATTCATTTCTCATGGAATCTGGCAATTTTAAATTCCTATAATTCATCTCACTTTTATCGCATATTCTCCAGACAACTTTGCATTCATCTTCTTTGCAATCTCTGACTTCTCTGGATCTATAACCGCAAGATAACCACTCCAGTATTGAGAAGTCGGCAAACTACAAATCGGGCATATCTCCTTTTCGGTCAATATATGACACTTCTTACAGGCTCTAAGTTTATTTGTCTTCATTTTTTACCCTCCCTCTTTTCCTTATCTTCCTTCTCTTTCTGGAGCCTTTTTTTCTCCTCCTCGAGCCACTCTAACTTTCCTAGATATGGCTGTCTCATTGTAAGTCCAATCTTTGAATCTGAGAACCTTGGTTTAAGGCTTATTGCAATTATTCTAACCCTAACATTATCGCCAACTCTAAGGATCTTTCTCGTTTCCTTTCCGATAAGCATCATATTCCTTGAATCATAACTCATGTAATCCTCGGTAATCTGTGAAACATGAACTAAGCCGTCCATTGGACCGAAGTTTATGAATGCCCCAAACTCGGCAATTTCACTAACATAACCCTCAACAACCTCATTGAGTACTGGTTGATAAACTAAGATATCGAAAACTACATCATAGTATATCGCGCCATCACCAAGAATTATCTTACCCTCTCCAATACTATTTAGATTCACAACCGCAAGTATTATGCCGATCTCCTTATCTATCTTCCCAACAATAGAATTCTCAAGTTCGGACAAAACTACCGTATTTAAGTCCTCATTGAACCTTCTTGGAGGGACCCTGACTGTGTCTTCAACTGTGAGTATCTTATACATCCTCACCACTCTTAAATAGAAATACTATTTTGGATTTAATGAATTTAAATCAAAATCCTTTGTAATCTCGGAACGACTTCCTTTTTTCTTGACATCACTCCCTCAAGATAGATCGAATTCTCCACGACCCTCCTATCAAATGCCCTTTCGACAATATCCTTATTGCCAGAGACCAGTAATTCTGATCCTTCGCGCATTATGTCCGTGACCATCAGAATTATCAAATCATATCCACCATCAATTCTTAAATTATCTAATTCCCTGAGCAATTCCTTCCTTCTCTCCTCAACCTCCCTTGCATCAACTATCTCAACCTGTCCGATTCCAACCCTCCCTTTCTTAAATTCAAAATCCTTGAAGTCGGAAAGTATTATTTCCCTCGCATTTAAATTCTCGATGCTCGATTTTGCCTTCTTCACCTCTATTCCAAATTTCTCGATATCTGAGATTCCAACGATATCTGCAAGTTTATTGGCGACTTCTATGTCTTCATCAGTTGTTGTCTTTGATTTAAAGATGACCGTATCTGAGAGTATTGATGCCAATAGAATTCCGGCAATCTTATCTGGAATTTCAACATTTTTTTCAAAAAACATATCTGCAATTATTGTTGCGGTAGCTCCGACTGGTCTTGACAGGAAGAAAATTGGTTCTGGATAATTGAAATTTATCTTGTGATGCTCTATCACCTCGATAATCCTCGCCTTCTCTATGTTCTTCACGGATTGTGAAAATTCATTGTGGTCAACAAGTATTAAATTCATCCCTGTTCCATCGCTTATGATTTCTGGGATCTCTGTATTAAATTTCTTAAGAACGAACTCCGTCTCGGGATTTATATCTCCAAGTCTTCCCGGTTTCACATTCTTAAAACCGAGTCTATTCTTCAGATCTGCATATGCAATTGCAGAACATATCGAATCTGTATCCGGGTTCCTATGCCCTATAACATAGATTTCATCGTCCATTTTCATCCTTATTTACAAATTATTGCCAACTAAGACCGAGATGACTCTTATCACGCATATCTATTATCCCGACCCCCAATTGTCTCAATTTTTTCTTCAATTTCTTATCATTTGTGCAAACAATAACATTTTTATTATTCTTGGCAAATTCTATTATCGATTTATCCCCGGCATGATCGCTATCGATTACCTCTATTCTCTTTTCTCTGATCAACCTAAGGGCGATTCTCGCTGCTATTCCATCTCTGCCCATTGAACCTTCTTCAATACTCTCCAATTCCCTAAGCACCGAACTTAGGGTTACTATGGAATATTTCTCATCAATTAATCTACTTATCTCTTGAAATATGTCAATTTTATGTTGATATGGAATTAAAAAAAAGTTTGTATCTATCAAGATGAGTTTCATCTTTTAGTTTCATCTTTTATCCTTTAACTATGCCGTAACCTATCAATCTCCACCTGGCATCGACTCTCCTACTTATTGCCACCAATTCATTTTCCTCAACGCACACAGGAAGTCTTAGATCAAATTCGCCATTCTTTACATCAACGATGGTGCCGATAGTTATTGCACTTCCAACACTCAACATGAGGGTCTCAAACCTTTCTAATGGCTTCACGGGAATTTCCCTTTTCGTTCCAATCAATTTCTCTAATAGATGAATCTCAAGACTTAATTTATCCCTCGCTTTTGGTAATGTCCCCACTAAGCCTATTACATTACCAGATAATCTGTCCGACTTCGTTAGTGAGGGGTCGAGTCCCGTCCCAATAGCAATTAAACCTCCGGGGGTTGCCTCTTTCAACATGACATCTCCCGCAGATAAACTAACTATCTCCGTAGTTATCTCCTTATATTTATTCTTGATTCTAACTCCCGGAGAGAACTCTATCTCATCACCAACCCCAAATTTACCCCTCATTATTGAGCCCCCCACAACACCACCCTTTAATTCATCTATCTTGCTACCAGGTTTATTGACATCAAATGAGCGCGTAATTCGCATTCTTGGATTTTCCTTCATATTTCTCTTCGGTGTCGGAATCCTTTCCTGAATTGCCTCTATTAGGACATCAATATTTGCTCCATAATGTGCTGCAATTGGGATTATGGGCGAATTCTCGGCGATCGTATCCTTAATAAATTCCCTAATCTGATTATAGTTCTGAATCGCCTTCTCCTTAGAAACCAAATCGATCTTGTTCTGTGCAATTACAATATTCTTTACACCAAGAATCTCGAGAGCCATTAAATGCTCCGCGGTTTGTGGCTGTGGACAATATTCATTTGCTGCAATCACGAGAACCGCACCATCCATTATCGCTGCCCCGGATAACATAGTAGCCATTAATGTTTCATGTCCTGGAGAATCAACAAACGAAACCCTTCTCAGAAATTCCGTTTCTGAACCACATTTGGGGCAAGTTGGCTGAGTGCAATAACAATCCGGCTCGTCACAAGCCTTACACCTAAAAAAACTGCAATCTGCATATCCAAGCCTTATTGAAATTCCCCTCTTTATCTCCTCAGAATGTCTATCAGTCCACACCCCAGTAAGTGCCTTCGTTAGCGTTGTCTTTCCATGATCAACATGACCTATCATGCCAATATTTATCTCGGGTTGTCTATTTATCTTCACATTCATTCTTTCTTATCTTTCTCTTCATCCTTTTTCTCATCGGAGATTCCGAATATATCCTCTATACTTTTTTTACCAAATTTCGTTATCTTGAGATTTATCTGAACTATATCATCATCAATTACCTCACCCCTAACCATCTTTCTTCTTCTTACCCCCTGCTTTCCTCTATAACCTACACCCTTACTCATCAGGATCCTAACCCTTCGCGCTCCATGAACCCCCTTCTTCATTGGGAAGCCATCTCTGTCACTTCCTCCAGTAATGACCAGCTTATAACCACTCATCCCAAGAAATGCTCCATCTATTGCATCACCAATCTTCATTCCCTTAAATCTCTTTGCTATCTCATCCTTCACCTCTCTTTGATACGACTTACCAGTTTTTGGGTCAGATATGACGAGTTTAAATTCCATTTTTTAATATAAGAATTTTTGCAAATAAAAAACCTCATCTCTCTTTTAATTTTTCTCTTATTATCTCCTTAACGATCTCCACATCGCTCCTTCCCCTTAACTCTGCCATTGCCCTACCCATTAATACTCCGAATTCCATGTCTCTGGTCTCCTCCATGATCCTATCGATGACCTTCTCAACCTCATCCCTTGACATTAGTGTGAGGTTCCTATCCTCTATGATACTCTTTACATCTCCCTCCGGATTCCTTGCCAATTCTGCGAGTATATCTGGAATCACCTCTTTACTAATTATTTTATCATTCACAAATCTCAAAACCTCTCTATAGTGATTCTTTTTGAGATTTTCTGTATTTACATTGAATCTCTTCCTAATTTCCTTTGGTGTTAAAAGGAGTGTAGTCGCTATAAGTGTCGGCTTTATATTTCTAAATTCGTTAACAAATTCCTCGAATGTATTAATGAACTTCGACCTTATTAATTGATTACCCAGCTCCTTACTTATGCCCATTTCTTCAAGTATCCTTAATTTCTCATCTGGTAGCATGGGTAGTTCTCTCTTTAGTCTATCTATCATTTCTTTCGTGATCGTGATGGGCATTTCATCCGTCTCAGGATACATCCTCGCAGACCCCGGAAGAGGTCTCATATACTCTGTAGTTCCATCCTCCTTCGCCCTTCTCGTCTCTTTTGGCACACCGTCGATCGCCATTCTACATCTCTCGACAACGATCTTTAATGCATCTTCACATGTCTCTCTATCACCAAAGACAATCACGAATGCGTCCATACTACTCAGATTTAATTTTCTCATAATCTCCTTCTTTTCACCATCGGAGATTCCATAACCCGGAAGTTCATCAGAATGAATTATCCCCTTTGCATTTGATTTTGCCCTGACATATTGAGCGATCTCCGGACCGAGCCTATCCCTCAATAAACCACCGAATCCCCTTAAAATTAGAGACATCGCCATAAGTCCCCTCTTCAGAGAATTCGACACAAGTTTGGATTTTGTATTCTTAAATACATCACCAATATCAATAAATTCTTCCTTGATGTCGCTCTTTTTGATTCCCCTCCTCCTTAATTCTTCTCTGATAGCTATCAACATAATCTGTCTATTTACCTCGAATTTTATTACCTTCGGAATCAGCCTTAAATCTTGAACTCCCTTGACTTCTATTCTTTCGCCCTTGGAGATAGAGATATTCAAATCCTGTCTTATCGTTCCAATACCCCTCTTCACCCTCCCTACGGTTCTCAGAATCGTTCCTATCTTCTCGGCAACCTCTCTCGCCTGCTCTGGATTTTTTATCTCAGAAGAGGTGGCAATTTCGATTAGTGGTATTCCCAATCGATCAACCCTATAGACTATCCCATTTCCCTCCTCTCTAATCCTTCTTGCAGAATCCTCCTCTATGCAGATCGTCGGAATTCCGATCCTTGAATTTCCAATTTCAATAAAACCATCCATTGCAATTAATGCGGTTCTTTGAAAGCCCGAGGTGTTGGAGCCGTCAATTACCGTCTTTCTCATTATCTGTAATTGATCAACAATCCTCGCATTCAGCATTAATGCCACCTTTATAGCGGTCTCGAGCGCATCCATATTTATTTTATGGGGCGGCTCCTCATCCAACTCGACAAGACAATTTGTATCAGAATATGCCTCATAAATCAATTCCCTTTTCCTTAAAAATTCATGAAGTGCCGCGGGGTCTATCTCGCCAATTTCACCGGCAACAACCCTCATCCTTCTCCTCACCACAATATCCGGCTCATCATCTCTGAGGATGGATGGACAACTACAGAATAATTTATCCGTGTCTAATTGTTGATGAATCTCTATACCGCACCTCAAACCAATTTCATCGTAATCGAGTTCCATTCTTTCTTAAGTGGGATTTTATAAAAGATTTTATAGGATTTTATAGGATTTTTATATAATTAGGTTAATAACCCCAAAAATAATCTCAAAAATTCAAGATGAAAAATCATTTTCAGGGTCCAGATTATTTGAAGGGAAAAAGAGGTTATTTCATATTCCCAGCAATTCTTGCGGGATTGACGATATTTGTAATGGCAATCGTCTGGAATATATCTGATTATGGTATTATATTTGCGTGCTTTGGTTCATCGACCTATATCGTGTATGTCACTCCGAGGTCAAAACAGGCATCAATGCCAAACATACTTGGAGCGTATCCGCTCGCCGGATTCTTTGGCTACGCAACAATAGAATATCTTCTACCAATGCTGAGCTTTGAGGAGCATTTAAATTATGCGATTGCTGGTGGTGTCGCGGTTGGTATCACAATATTGGCGATGATCGTGACGGGTTTCGAACATGCTCCCGCGGCAGGTGCTGCGTTGGCGTTTGTGTTGAAGCCAACCGATGTCAAGGCTGTGTTCCTTCTAATTGGTGGTGGTATAACACTCCTCGTTCTCGCAAAGGTCCTAACGCTGATTGTTAAGGAGGAGTTGGCAATAGAGGATGCTATAAGACACGCCCTACATCCAAAATCAAAATAAATCCAGAATTATTTTTTTCTGTTCATGAATAAAATTTATTCATGAATATAGACACAAGGATATTTCTCAAGAAGAAATTCAGGGAATATTACTGTAAAAACAGGATTCCGGCACCAAATGAAATTGAAAGAAGAGAGTTTGGAGTAGGAACCCTGGAATCGAAGATAAAGATAAGGCACAAATCATTTAAGACGGAGCGTGAACTGAATAATTTTCTAAGGAGGGATTCTCCATTCTACATTTCATATTCAATAGCATACTATGAATTCCCAGAGAATCAGCCAATGAGTAACAAGGGATGGTTGGGTAGTGATCTCGTTTTCGATTTGGATATTGATATGGATTTTATAAATTTGGAGAGGCTTGAGAGTGTGAAGGAAAATGCAATAAATCTCATAGAATTCCTAACATCTGATTTTGGATTCTCTATAAATGAAATTGGGATAAATTTCTCGGGAACAAAGGGCTACCATATACATGTAAATAACGCCAGTGTCAGAAATCTGGAGAGCGATGAAAGAAGGGAGATCATCGATTATATAACTGGAAGTGGATTGAAGATAGAGTGCTTCATGTATCCAGAGATCGCGAAGGGGGTAACAGATAACTACAGAATGCCGTCCATAATTAGGGGTCCGAGAAGTGATTCTCTGGGATGGGCAAGGAGGATATATAATGCTGCGATGGAATTTATAGGATTGGAAGAGAGGGAATTGCGGAGGATTAATGGAATAGGAGAGACAAAGGCAAAGAGAATTGCGAAGGATAGAAACACAATCATCAGATTATTGGAGAATGGCAGATGGGATGGCGTTGTGAATCTAAATTTCAGCAGAATTATACAGGAAAGGGTCATCAGGGAGAATGCAATAAGATTGACTGGACACGCAGACAGGATGGTCACAATAGACAAGACGAGACTCATAAGGCTCCCGGAGACGCTCCACGCCGGCTCGGGTCTAATTGCAAAGAAAATAAGTGCAAATGAATTGACAGAATTTAATCCATTAACTGATGCAATTGCGTTTTCTGAACAATTAATTGGGATCAGAATCAAGTCAGAAATTCCAAGATTTGAGATGAACGAACAGAGATTTGGTCCGTATAAAAAAGGAATCGTTAAAGTTCCAGAGTATGTCGGAATCTATCTAATGCTAAATGATTATGCTGAATATCCAAACAAAAAAATCTAAATATCTTTTAAATTCTCGATTCAATATTTTATTAATCCCTTCAAAATGGCGGAGTTGCCATTAGCACCGATCGAGAGGATTATGAGGAATAGTGGTGCCGATAGGGTATCAATAAATGCAATAAGGTTAACTGCACTTGAGGCAGAGAAATACATCGAAACCCTAACGATAAGTGCCAAGAAGATCGCGAATAGTTGTGGTAGGAAAACCATAACTCCAGATGATATAAGAATCGCATCAAAAAAATTATATGCAATGGGTTTTTTGTAATGGATGGTGGTTGGCCGAGATGAATGTGCTCAGATTCAGAAGGGGAATCAAGGACTGGAAGACCACATATGAGGTTAATATAGACTTTGAATATACTGCAGATTTGGAGAAGAGACTAACAAGGATAACATTCTATAGACCGGATTTGAACAGAAGCATTACACTTCCATGGAGTATATTCGAGCCGTATCTAAATGGCAATGAAAAGACAACCTATGTAGATAAATCCGGCATAGTGATAAGGGTTATTGATGAGGGCTTATTCATCTCCGACTCCAGAGCATTTAGCATAGTGGTTCAGAGGGACCAGATGACCGCAATAAGGATCGCCGCAAATAGGATCAAGGAGGATATCTCAAAATCTGTTGAGAGGATTCTCAGGGAATTTTTAAAGCGGTAATTCTTTCATCTACCCTCTAACCAAATCCAGACCCAGTTCCCTTGCAAATTCAATTGCCTCTCTGAATTCATTCATGTCTAATCTTCTATTAATGTCTTCGAATTCCATTGCTCTGTATTCTGGTCTGTATTGAGCCATTACATTGACCCTCACATTCTCCAAATTTCTCGAAATCCACTCGAGGATTGGAAATGTGCAACACTCTAAGTGATTCGGCATTACCAAGTGCCTTATTATCATCTCGCACTGCTCCTTAGCTATCTTGTGATTCCTTTTCACAACACTACAATAATTTCTTACATTGGATAATCTCTCCGCGCATTTGTCATTGCCATACTTGAAATCGGTTAGATAGACATCTATAACTCCATCCAGGAGGGACATAGATTCCTTAGTTAGATACATATTTGAGTTCCATACCTGAGGGATATTCCTCTCTAAATTATTAAGAACCTCGAGAATGTAAGCCAGATTGGGTGTCGGGTCACCGCCGACCCAGTTTACATTTCTTGCACTTGCGGAGGAAATCATATTTGCTAGGGTTTCTGGCTTTATATGAACACCATTTGATGGAAATTGGCTTATATCCCAATTCTGACAAAAGACGCATCTAAATGTACAACCTGCAAAGAATATTGTGTATGATGGGATTATCTCTGGTTCCTCACCCCAATGAATGAACTCCGATGAAATTCTTGATTCTAAAACACCACAGTAACCCTTCTCTCCCTCCAATCTATTCACACCACATCTTCTCTCGCAGAAGTGACATTTTTCTAATATTTTATTGGCAATTGAAATTTTCTCCTCGAGATTCTCGCACAATAGATACCTTGCCTTTTCATTCCCCTCAAGTATCGAGAAGTATCTACTAAGAGGATTTGATCGTTTTTTATCTTTCATTTCAAATAAATTTATTGGAATAATTTTAAAAATGGACTATGTTATTGTCAAAATATTAGAGGAGCCAAAGCTCAAGAATCCCATATTGATCGAGGGATTGCCTGGGATTGGTCTGGTTGGAAAATTGGCTGTAGATCACATGCTCGATGAATTAAAGGCAAAGAAATTTATAGAGATGTATTCGCCGTTTCTGCCGCCCCAGGTCTCCATACTCGAGGACGGGACCGTTAAACTCGTGAATATGGAATTTTATTACTGGATCGGTGAAAAGAATGATTTGATTCTATTGGTTGGCGATTTCCAGGGAATAACTCCAGACAGTCAATATCAACTTGCTGAAAAGACATTAGATATTGCCGAGAAATTTAATGTTATGAGAATATTTACCCTGGGAGGTTTTGGAACCGGAGGCATAACAAAAAGACCCAGGGTTTTTGGTGCCGCAACAAATAGAAGGCTTGTGGAGGAATTAAGAAAATATGGGATAATCTTTAAGGGAGGGGGTGCGATATTTGGCGCCTCTGGCTTATTACTTGGCTTGGGAATGCAGAGGGATATTGAGGGCGTATGCCTGATGGGTGAAACCCACGGGCAGATAATTGATGCCAAATCTGCCGAGGCGGTGTTGAGGGTTTTGACGAGGATTCTTGACATAGATATCGACATGACGGAATTGGCTGAGAAGGCAAAGGAAACCGAGCATCAAATGAGTAGAATGAGTAAGATCATATCCGAGCAGAAGAAGGCGATCGAGAGACAACAAGAATTTATGGAGGAGAGACCGAGTTATATAAGATGATCAATTCTATCCATCAAGACAGAAATTGAAATGTGGATAACAGCATACCATCTCGATACCTCAACCGTGAGTTGTGATGGGTTTATCTGGGATATTATCTGGGATATGCTGTTATTCCTCGATTTATTCCTCGATTACTGCAGAGGTTTTTCTTATTATGTCTCTCGTTATCTCCGCTGCCATGTTGGCATCCTGTGGCGTCTTTGCTCCAGTTACAATTATCTTTCCGGATCTAAATACGAGCATCACAGTTCTCGGTTTATCGAGCCTGAATATCAATCCCGGGAACTGTTCTGGCTCATATTCCGTATTTTCGCACTCTATTGCGAGGGTATCTAGATTCACTCTAAAGTCAAGGCTCGATGAAGCGACTATGTTCTGAATCTCAATATCTGGTGTTCTGCTTATTGTAATTCCCGCCTCTCTAAATTTATTCAGCAATTCATTTACCGCAATATTGATTTCATCTCTCGACCTTGCACCACTGCATATCACCTTACCGGTTCTGAAGATCAGCATTGCCAACTTTGGCTTCTGCAGACGAAATATCACCCCGGGAAATCTCTCTGGATTATCGATACCATCGACAGAATTTGCAAATTCCTCGAGATCTATATCCCGACCCAATGTTATGGAAGAAACAATATTCTCGATCTTAACCCTCATTTTTTCATCAACCCCATTCAAATATTTTTATTGCATATTTATTGGATAAATATATTTTTTTAATAATAGTTAAAATACTGAAAGTAGTATAAACTCTATCTGCGTTAAATCAGAATCGGATTTGAATTCCTTTTTATAGATTTTCTTTAATGCCCTTTTAAGTTCAGATTTGCTCTTAAATCCATCCTTCATCACATCCTCCCTCGTGAGTTCCTTAAATTTGAGATACCTTATTTTTGAAATTACTGCGGATGAGATTTTTTCATCTCCGGCATATATATCCACCACATCTCCAATCCCGTATTTCTTAACCCTGCCGAGCCTTATCGTTGCTTTTTTCATTCCAGATAGGATTTTATCCTTGTACCTTTTCCTAAAATTTAATCTCTTTCTCTTGACCATTTCAATTTTTTGAACTAAAGAACTAAAATTAATTCATAATTAATTCCAATATTTTTAAGTTAAAAATGCTCGACGAGGTTAAAAAATGTATCCTGGATGCTAAGAGAAACAAGGAAAGGAGATTGATCGTGTTGGCGGGCAATGCGAGAGAGATGTTCAAACTTTGCATAAATCCCATAGAAAGGGAATTTAAAGGCAAGAAACTTTGCTTCGTTTCATCGGAGTTAAATGGAAACGCATTTGTTGAAATTTTGAGGAATACTGACATGGAATGCGAATTTTTTCATTATGATGCAAGTGAGGACCTGCTGGGAACAACATTCGACATACTTGTCATGGACATGAGACTTGGAGTATTGCCGAATGATTTTGGAAGGTTAATCAGTATCGTTAGAGGTCCAGGGATAATCCTGCTCCTGGTACCGGAGATGGAGAAGTTCAAGAATATAATCACACTACTTCATAAAAAATTTGTCGTTTATCCGTATGAATTTGAAGATGCGAGGAGAAATTTCAATAGATGGTTTGTGGAAAAGTTGTTTGAAAGCAGAGGGGTTGCTATCTTTGAGAACGGAGAAATAATAAAGAGAATAACTCCGAAGAAGAAATCTGTGTTGAGAGAGAAGATTGAAATTCCGGAAGATAGAATCTTCGACAGAAAAATTTATAAACTCTGTTTGACATCAGACCAAGTAAATTTTCTATCGATGAGTGGAGATATCCTAAAAAGGAGGAGGGGTGTCTTTGTCCTAACCTCGCATCGTGGAAGAGGAAAATCAAGTGTTCTTGGTCTGATGCTGGCTGCGATTTCTAAGTATTTGGAAAGAAATGAGAAATATGAGACATTCAATGTTAATGTGACATCTCCAAGACTCAGAAATGTTTTGGAGCTCTTTAGATTCTTCAAGAGGGGATGCAAGAAATTGGGAATGGAATTTAGGGAAAAATCTAAGAATGAGATAACCTCCGAGAGGATCAGGATCGAGTATCTCTCTCCAAATGAGGTAAGATTCTCAAGGGCGGATCTACTCATAGTTGATGAGGCGGCATCGATCCCGATCAAATTGCTTTTGGCTTCGCTGAAGGTTTCGCCAATCGTTTTTTATTCAACTACAATTCATGGTTATGAGGGTTGCGGCAGGGTTTTTCAGATAAGATTTTTGGAGAAATTGAGGAAAAAGACCTCTAATTTCTTGGAGTATGAGATGACGGAGCCGATAAGATATAGCAAGGACGATGAAATAGAGAAATTCCTGTTCCGGGTGCTACTGCTCGATGCCGAACCTCCGGATATAGATCCTGAGATCAATTTAGGGGATATAAGATACGAAAGGGTAAAAATTGAGAATTTATTATTCAGAAATGAGAAATTGCTTAAGGAGATATTTGGAATATTCATAAATGCACATTACAGGAATAATCCAAATGATTTCGGAGTTATATGTGATGCACCACATCACTCGATAAGAATTCTGAAATTCAAAAATATCCCAATTGCCTCGATACAATTGGCAGAAGAGGGTTCTCTTGGAGAGGTTGCATACGAGATGTATTTGGGAAGGATATATTCTGGAAATCTAATTCCAGATAGAGTAATAAAACACTACCGAATCCCAGAGTTCGGAAGATTCAAGGGAAAGAGGATCGTTAGGATAGCAGTTCACCCAAGTTTATTCGGAAGGGGAATTGGAAGTAAGGCGTTGAAATTCTTAGAGAATGAATTGAGGGATAATGGCTATGACTGGGTCGGTGCAAGTTTTGGTGCAACTCCCAAACTTTTGAATTTTTGGTTAAGGAATAACTATAGAATTATTCATATCTCTCCAATGGAAAACCCAGTGACAGGGGAATTCTCGACCATAGTGATCAAACCACTAAGCGATAATTGTAAGAAATATTTGGATATGGTTGAAGATGAATTCAGAATCAAATTTATAGATTCCCTAGTTGATCCCTACTTCAATCTCGAGACGGATTTGGCATTAAAAATATTGAGTTCGTTCAAGACGAGAGATGAGAAATTGGAAATGAGTGAAATTCAGTGGAAGAGATTCTTTGCATATGCCTTCAGTTCCCTGACATTAGAGACCTGCAGGGATGTTGCATATAAAATTGCGAGACATTACTTTCTGTCGAACAAAAAGCCAAGACTAAGTAGATTGCAGGAGGAGATATTGATTGCCAAGGTTCTGCAGGCCAAACCATGGTCATATCTTAGGAAAGAATTTAAGAAAAAATCTACATTTCTAATGGTTGAGTTGAGGGAAACGATAAGGAAGTTGGCAGAATACTATGGAAATGGCATCTATGACAAAGAAGAGAGGAAAAAGATGCTGCAGTATAGGAGGCTTATAAGGGATAGAAAATGACCATCAAACCAAGAATGTGTTGTTATTGATAGAGTCGTTACAGATATCTATAATCTCATAATCTGGTCTGTGAAATCGTAAACTTTACAGTTTTGTTTCCTATAGGGATAAATTTTTTATATAATATTTTCCCATATAATATACATGAGAGAATACTTGCTTGATAAAAAGGAAGAAATCAAGGAACTAGAAGTAAAGGAAAGACTCATAGAATTTCCAATTCTCAAAAATTTTATAATAAGTGTTATAGGGCCTAGAAGGGCTGGAAAGACCTATTCGATTTTCAATTTAATAAAAACAAAAAATCTGAGGGATGAAGATTTTCTTTTCATAAATTTTGAGGATGAATATGTTAAGGCTATGGAACGAGGGAAATTAATAAAAGTTATTTCTTATCATCACGAACTTTATGGGAAGGAGCCGAGATTTGTTTTTCTTGATGAAATTCAAGCATTTGAAAACTGGAAAACCTTTGTCTACACGCTATTTGAAAAGAAAAGGTATTTTATCTTTATCACGGGTTCTTCATCAAGATTATTGAGCAGAGAAATTGCAACACAGCTGAGAGGGAGAAGCATTTCCGTTTTAGTCCTACCACTCTCTTTTAAAGAGATAATTGCTTTAAAGGAGATCGATACAGATAAAATCTCGAGCAGAACGGAAAGTAAAATAAAAAATTTGTTGAGGATTTATTTAAAGGATGGTGGTTTTCCAGATGTGGTTCTGACCGAAATAAATAAGAAAATTTTTTTTAGAGACTACCTAGATTTAGTTGTGTTCAGAGATGTGGTTGAGAGATTTAGAATAAAACATCCCTATTTGGTCAAGATGATTATTACCTTCATGCTCCCCTCTTTCGCCAAGGAATTTTCCATAAACAGAATTTTTAACATTTTAAAGTCAAGAGATATAAAAGTAAGTAAAAAAGTTTTGTACAAATATTCCTATGCTTTACAGGACTCCATGTTCTGTTTTTTCCTTAAAAAATTCAGTTTCTCGGAAAGAGAGAGTCTGCTCTCTATACCAAAAATTTATTTGAATGATTTGGGATTGATAAACTATTCTATATCAACAAGGTTTGAGAAAGATTTGGGAAGATTGATGGAAAATGCTGTTTTCTTAGAATTGAAGAGAAAGGAAAGTAAAGGAGAGATTTCTAGTATATTTTATTGGAGGGATTATCAACAAAGAGAGGTAGACTTTGTAATAAAAGAAGGTCTGAATGTTAAACAACTAATCCAAGTTTGTTATTCTTTAGAGGATTTTGATACAAGGAAGAGAGAGATAAAAGCATTGCTAAAAGCGAGCAGGGATTTAAAATGCAAAGACCTTCTAGTATTAACTTGGGATGAGGAATATACTATTGAGGAGAAGGGAAAAAAGATAAAGGTTCTGCCCTTGTGGAAGTGGTTAATATGAAAATATATCTCATGAAAAACAACCTTCAGAAAGGTTGATCATGTGGCGGAGCAAAGCTCCGACACACGCCAGACCGAAGGTCTGTCGTGTCGCAACGGATATTTGTGGGTTCTACGAACCCATAGAACGCATTACAACAAACCCAAAAACGTTTATTCAGAACCTTACCATGTGAACCCAACTTTATAATACAGTAAAAAAATTATCTATTGCATATCTTACTTGTCCGAGAGATAGACCGCCATCTCCCGGCGGAACCTTTCTGTGTTGTAGAAATTCTATTCCCCTATCTTCTAGATATTTTGATATTGTAGTGACGATCACATTGTTATAAGAGACGCCGCCAGAAATTCCAATTTTATCGATGTTATGGATTTTTGCTCGCATGACAGCAATCTCTGCAATTCCCATTGCAAGTGCAACCTCTGCGGAGAATGCGATATCTTCTTTTTTATATCCATCTTCCTTCAGCTCAAGAACCCTGTTGAGTATTTCCGTTGTGTTTAGAATTCCATCTCTAATGTGTATCGGAAATTCCAATAATCTTTTCCCCTTATTTGCTAAACTATCTAATTTCATTGCTGGCTCGCCCCCATAACTCCTATAGTGGCACACTCCCAACAGAGATGATACAGCATCCAACACCCTACCCATCGATGTAGTTCTCATAACATTTATGTCTTTATCAATCTGATTAATCAGAATATCAATTTCCTTTGTTCCGTGCCTGAATCTCAATCCATTTCTAATTAAGATCTTCTTCAATTCATTTTTTGGATAAATATTATATAAAATCCCCGCAACCATCCTTCCGGGATAATAGGCTGCGATATCTCCGCCGGGCATTCTCTGCTCCTCCAGGTGACCAACTCTGGAGAATTCTCCATTCTTGTAGAGAATTATCTCGCCACCCCACGCCCTTCCATCCTCACCATAGCCATAACCATCAACACATATTCCAACAATTTTATCACATCCATATTCTGCAATTAATGATGCTAAATGGGCATAATGATGCTGAACTCTAATTAGAGGAATTTCATTTTCCCTACAAAACCTTATTGCAAATCTTGTTGTGTTGAAGTTTGGATGTAGATCGCAGGCAATCGCATCTGGTTTGGATTTCGTCAATTTCATGAGATGAATTATTGCATCCTCGAGATAATTTAATGTATTTAAACTCCTTGTATCTCCGATGTGCTGTGTAAGAAACGCCCTTTTATTCGTTAATAGACACGCCGTGACATTCTCCTCGGCACCAACTGCGAGTATATTCTTCTCAAAATTTATATCCAATTCTATGGGTACTGGAGCAAAGCCCCTGCTCCTCCTAATGAATGTTCTCTTATTATTGATAAATTTTATCACGGAGTCATCGCACCTATTAACGATCCTTAGATCGTGTAAAAGAAGATAATCTGCAATTTTAAATTCCTTGGCATCCTTGTTTCTTATTATCATCGGCTCCCCGGGGATATTTGCCGAGGTCATTATTAATGGCTCTTTAATCTTCCTTAGAATTATATGCTGAATTCCAGTGCAGGGGAGCATAACACCAATTGTGTCAAGTCCTGGAGAAATGTTATCTGAAAGATGGTAATCCTCGCTCTTCCTTAGAATGACAATTGGTCTCTCCCTCGATTTTAATGCATTCTCCTCTCTCTTACCTATTATTGCAAATCTCTTCACTACCCCGATGTCCGGACACATTACCGCAAATGGCTGTTGGGGTCTCTTTAGTTTTTTTCTCAATTCTGAGATTATTTCATCATTTGTTGTAATCGATGCTATATGCATTCCACCAATTCCCTTTATGCACAGAATTTTACCATTTTTTAGAAATTTTACTGCACTTTCAATTGGATTTTCTATTCTCTCAAATTTCTTATCCAATAAGAAATACCCCGGACCGCATTCCCTACATGCGATTGTCTGCGCGTGAAATCTCCTATCCTCGGGATTTTCATATTCTTTTTTGCATTTATCGCACATATCAAACTCATGGAATGATGTGTTTTTTCTATCGTACGGAATCCTCTCTATCGTTGTGAACCTTGGACCGCAGTCGGTACATGTTGTGAATTCGTAGAGGTATCTTCTGTTATTCTCCGAGAATATCTCATCTACACAATTATCGCAGATGGAAATATCTGCCGGTATAAACCCAATGCTTCCCCTACCACCCGAGTGTATTATTTTAAATCCCCTGTATTGTCCCAATGCCTTGCCGAATTTTACATCAATTTTATCAATTCTCGAATTTTTCGGCTTTTCTCTTTCCAATAATTTTATAAATTTCTCGATTCTCTCTCTTTCTCCCTCAACACGAATTTCAACTCCTCCAAATCCCAGGTTCCTAACATAGCCATTGAGAGCAAATTTCCTTGCAATTCTATAAATAGAGGGTCTGAAACCAACCCCCTGCACAATCCCGGACACGGATATTATTGCCGATATTGGCGACATTTTTTTGAATAAAATTCTTAATTCTTAAGATGTGTCTCGCAATCCCGGGTAAGATATTGGAAATTCATGGAAATAAGGCAATAGTTGATTTTGGTGGTATAAGCAGGGAGGTTAGAATAGACCTTGTAGATGCAGATGTTGGGGATTATGTGATTGTCCATGTTGGTTATGCAATTCAAAAGCTGAGTGAGGAGGAGGCTGAGGAGAATATAAGACTTCTCAGGGAAATGATATGAAAGATGCTTCACGAATTTAGAGACAAATCAATTGCGAAGAGATTATCAGGGCGGATAAGGAAAATCTCCAAGGGTATGGGGCATATAAAGATAATGCACGTTTGCGGTACTCACGAATACACAATAACGAGATTTGGAATCCGCTCATTACTACCGGAGAATATCGAAGTGATCTCCGGCCCCGGGTGTCCAGTGTGTGTGACAACAACTCGTGAAATAGATGAGGCAATTCTCTTATCTAAGAATGAGGATGTAATTGTGACAACATTTGGTGATATGCTCCGAGTCCCTGGAAGCGAATCGAGTTTGGTAGATGCGAAGTCGAGAGGATGTGATGTTAGAGTGGTTTATTCTATATCGGATGCTGTTGAGATTGCAAGAGAAAATTCAAGAAGGGAAGTAATTCATGTTGCCATTGGATTTGAAACCACTTCTCCATCAACGGCGGTCGAAATAAGAAATGCGCCAGAGAATTTTTCCATTTTAAATTGCCATCGCCTAATTCCACCGGCAATGGAATTTCTGATGGAGAGTGGAAATGTCAAAATTAACGGGTTCATAAACCCGGGGCATGTATCGACAATAATTGGCTTAAGACCTTATTACAAGATAAGCGAAAAATACAATGTTCCGCAAGTAATTGCCGGTTTTGAGCCAAACGATGTTTTATTTGCGATTCTTATTCTTTTGGATATGATAAAGAATGGGGAATTTGAGGTTAGAAATGAATATTCCAGGGTTGTCAGAGAGGAGGGGAATTTGAGGGCTATTAAGGCAATAAACGAGGTTTTTAAGCCGAGTGATGTTAAGTGGAGGGGCTTTCCTGAAATTCCAGGTTCTGGTCTTAAATTGAGGAATAGATTTCTCAAGTATGATGCGAGAGAAAAATTTGATATAAATCTAAGAAATTCAAAGGAGCCAAAGGGATGTAGATGTGGCGATATACTAAAGGGAACTATCCATCCAAGAGAATGTCCTTTATTTTCTAAGATATGCATTCCAGAAAATCCAATCGGGCCTTGTATGGTCTCGATGGAGGGTGCATGTGCTATTGCATATAGGTATGGTTCTGAATGAATAATTAATAAAAATGCACGAATTCTCCATCGCGGTAAATATATTGGAGAATGCAATAAAGGAAGCAAAGAAGCATAAAGCAAATAGAGTAAAGGAAATTTTTCTCGAGATCGGACAATTAACTTTGATAAATCCAGAACAGTTGGAATTTGCAATTAAATCTATAGCAGAGGGAACGATTGCGGAGAATTTAAGGGTGAATATAGAGATTTCCCCTATAAGAGTAAAATGCGGGAACGAGCATGTGAATGAACTTCAATGTGATGGTAAGGATTATTATTTTCTCTTATCACATCTAAGATGTCCAGAATGTGGAGAAGCGGTAAAAATTCTTTCTGGAAGAGAATGTATATTGAAGAGGATAATTGCCGATTAATAGAAGTTGAGTGAAGTAAAGTCACATATCGTTGTTATACACGATGCATGACGTCTTTTATTCCATTAACCTGCATTCAGTAACTTATCGAGAATGTAGAAAAATCATTTAATATTTCTCAGAAATCTCCTCTGTGGTTGGATAAAGCGAGGGGTTCTGTTGGTTGCGTGAGGTTGGTTATCCTTCAGTTAATTTTTATTGGATGAAATTACAATACTTAATCGCTGTGAATATTCTCCTTCTTTCAACATAACTTGTTCAGCATTCATGCTATAGCCGAACTGACTCCTGTGGTGTTCAAAATGCATCACAGGAGGACATATATGT
>Ga0209410_1000228_pt1 | contig 24643 bp, 23 predicted proteins | sample Mar14436cmmetaG_FD_184135 | JGI IMG/M metagenome (GOLD analysis project Ga0209410, IMG submission 184135) | Marine hydrothermal vent microbial communities from Guaymas Basin, Gulf of California to study Microbial Dark Matter (Phase II) - Marker... ... | reverse complement strand
GCTTTATAATATAATATTATGAGCAATATTAAAGGTATACCTAAAAAAAAGGGAGGCAGACCGTCAAAATATGATCCAAAATACTGTGATCAAATGATTGATTATTTTGATAAGCCTGCGGTTGACGAAAAAGGTAAGGCGCGTGATCCTATCTACATTTCGGCGTTTGCAAGGGAAATTGGTGTGCACATTGATACGATGCTGGAATGGGCGAAAAAACACCCGGAATTTAAAAAAGCGTACAGAACTGCAAAACAACTGCAAATGGAAATGATAATAACAAACGCTTTGCAGAATCGGTATAATGCCAGTTTTGCATGGCGTGCCATGATGAATATGCATGGATGGCGTGACAGGTCGGACAATGAGCATACTGTGGCCATGCCCCCAAAACTTAAGGTAATCTTTGGGAAAAGCAAAAAAAGAAATCCTAATCGAACTTCCTGAAAAGTTTGATGGGTTATTTATGCCTGCCCGTTATAAGGTTTATTACGGAGGTCGAGGTGGCGCTAAAAGTAACTCTTTTGCAATGGCATTGATAGCAAAGGCATATTGCGAGGGTTTGCGTATCTTATGCACCAGAGAGTTTCAAAGTTCAATTGCCGATTCGGTGCATAGGTTATTGGTTGATAAAATCAATAGTATGGGATTGTCAGACTGGTTTAATGTTACACGCACGGAAATTACTTCGAAAGCAGGCGCACAGTTTATTTTTAAGGGGCTCCAGAGGTCAATACAGGAAATAAAATCGACCGAGGGTATAGACATCTGTTGGGTTGAGGAAGCTCAAACAATATCGGAAAATTCGTGGGAGATATTGATCCCTACAATCCGGAGCGAAAACTCTGAAATTTGGATTAGTTTTAACCCCCAGGAAGAAAATGACCCCACTTATCAAAGGTTTATTGTAAATACTCCTCCCAATTCAATTATAGAAAAAGTTGGATGGCAGGATAATCCATTTTTCCCTGATGTATTGGACAAAGAAAGACTGTATATGCTCAAAACAGACCCTGAAGCGTATCAGCATGTATGGGAAGGGTTTTGCAGGCAAATTAGCGATGCCGTTATTTTTAGAGGCAAATTCGAAATTAGCACGTTTGACGCCCCTATACCTGAGACAAGGTTTTATTATGGGTTAGATTTTGGTTTTTCTCAAGACCCTTTGGCGTTAATCAGGTGTTTTATTCAAAATAACATTCTGTATATAGACAATGAGGCATGGGGAATTGGCATCGAACTGGATGATATCGTTGATTATCTTACAAAACGAGTCCCTGGGGTAGATAAATGGCCTATTAAAGCAGATAATTCACGCCCCGAAACAATCAGTCATTTGCGCCGCAGAGGAATTAACTGCGAGGCAGCGCCTAAATGGCATGGCAGCATAGAGGACGGTATTGCTGTTATCAAAGGGTTCGACAGGATCGTAATCCACGAAAGGTGTAAACACACAGCGGAGGAGTTCAGACTTTATTCGTACAAGATTGATAAACAAACTAATGATATTTTGCCATTGATCGAAGATAAACATAATCACTGTATTGATGCGCTCAGATATGCACTGTCAGGGATTATAAAGCAATCCAATTTTTTTGATGACTGTATTTATGAGGATTTCCCGAATGCCTGAACCATGTGTAATTAAATTTATATCTCATCCTTATGCGCCGGAATTATGGCAGGCAAGGAAAGATCATGCTCATATAACTAAACAGCCATTAGTTGAAAGACCTTTTTGGTACGAGGATATAAGAGATGACGATTTTTATCGAGGTTATCTTTATCATGACCTTTATGCTTGTATTGGATGGCCGTCCGAAGTCAAAGAGAATGATATTGGTATGCCAGGATACGCCGCTATTGTTGGGGTAGTCAAGCCGAAGGAATTAGGCAAAGATGACCATTGTGATACACAAGACGCCAAGTTTCTGTTGTTAGATGAGGTGCAGAGTCCTCATGTACCATTATTGTTAGACGAATGCGTTAAAATGAGAGAGAGGTATGGTTTTGGGATACAGCCAAATCTTTTAACTGTATGGTTAGGGGATCCTGAACGATTTATGACAACACTTGCCCTTTACAATGAACGTTTAATCAGAGGTAAAGGTGATCATAATGCAATTTTAATCACTCCCCCTGATGATTTTTATTCTCCTTCAATTTTTGATAATTATGTTAGATCAATACGTACATGTTTGGTTCCAGGGAAAATCAGGTTTTATTTTGGCAAGTGTGATATACTGAAAGAAAGACTCAGGAATTTCCATCGTGATGACCCTGCTGTACTGGCTGCTGGTGGTCTTATCCATACGATGCTAAGCAGGTGTATGTGGATGGATAATGTAAAGAGCAATGTTTTTAAAGTCGAGGAAACTATATAATGGCATATGGATGGTTACAATGTTTGGTTTTAATTTCAGCAGGTTTTTTTTTGGGACTTATCTCCATGATTGTCGGTGCGTGGGTGATGTACCGAGGTAAAGCAACATCAGAGATGGGACAAGGCTTCATAAAAAACCCAAAAGGCGAAGTATTTACAGTAACTGATGGCCTTGACGAAGCTGGTGGATTTCCTGGGAACGAAGAACCAAGTGAGGAAGAAAAAAACATATTGAAAAGAACAGAACAGTTTTTGAAGAAGTTGGGGGGGGAGAATGCCTGAAGTCCAATGCCCAAACTGTAAAAAGATTTGCCATAAAACTACAGATGCTTATGATCCTGATATCCGGGCAAATGGCGCTATGGTTGAACTTTTAGAACCATGGAAATCATGGGGATGGGGGAAGTTTGGAGATTACAGAAATGGCGGGAGCGAAATTATGGCAAGCGATATGCAATGCCCATGTTGTGAGGCCCCTTTAGCCCCTGCTGGTCGGTTGCAAGTGGTACGGGGCATAAAACAAGAGATTAAAAAAGAAGACTCTCCTGTAGAAAAAGAGACAGATAGTGAAATGCCTGAGAAACTGTTGTTTCGTTGTCCAAAATGCGGGAAAGAATATAATCACCAATCATCTCTTTCCCGGCATATGAAAACTCATGTTCGAAAGGGGAAGAATGCCTAAATTTAATGACAAATGGAATTTAACAAATATTCCTCCAAAAGGGGATAAAGATGTAGCGGAGTTCGCTTTTAGTCTTTTCGAGATTGCACGAATCGAAAAAGAGAGGTTGAATAAGCCTGCGGATTTTCTGACAAATTATGCCCTTTACCGTGGCAGGCAAATGGCTGGGACGCCAGTTATAAATAAAGCACAGACCCCTGTTAATCTTTATTTTGCCAACATTGAAAGGACTGTATCTAATATCACAGCTCGAAATCCTACCGGCGAGGTTGTGGACCTGGACGGTATTGAGGATGGGGCAGAAGAAATCTTTACCACAAAACTTAAAAAGTGGTGGAAAGATACCAATCAACAAGGCAAAACCCGTTTGTCAGCCAGAACAATGGAAATTTATGGCATTACAACAGAGAAACCGTATTGGGATAAAGAACAAAAACAACCGAATATTATGCTTACAGACCCTTTTGCTTTCTTCCCTGCGCCAGGGTATTATGATGATCTTGGAACTGAGCCCCCTTATGTTTGTTTTGCTTATCTTGATTTTGTAGATAAGATTGAAAAAGAGTTTGGCGTTACCGGTGTTGCTCCCGATGAGGCATATGAACTTTTAGGGACAGAAAGAGAAAAATACAAAGCCGATAATTACGAAGCGACAAAAAATAGGATTGGTAATTATAAAGACTCTATGGCCAGGGTAAAGGATTCAGGCATGGTATCATCTGATAAAAAAGTTGAGAGATGCTTGATAATAGAAGTTTGGGTTAGAGATAATCGAACAAAGATAATAAAGGAAAGTGCCCCTATATTTGATGATAATGGCTTCCCTTTGGCAGATGAGGGGGGAAATCCTATAATCGAACAAAGTACCCGGGAAGAATCAGTTTATCCTGATGGGGTAAGAAAAATAACGATTACAGCAAGAAAACCAGGGCAGAAATCAAAAGATAGAAGCGGGTATATGGTTCTTGATGATTCCCCGAACCCGAATATTAATCCTGCCTTAGAAATATCCCTGGCGTCACAAACTCATCCATGGGGTCGTTTCCCTGTTTACGCGGCTAATAGTTATCGTGATCTTGTTACAATATGGGGTTTTGCGGCTGCTGAGCAGGTAGGTGATCTGGTCGTAAAGATCAATCGTATTGTATCCAAGCTGGTTGCTTATGTGATTAATGTTATGTCTCCTCCGCTGATTGTCCAGAAACATTGCGGAATTTCAAGAGAGATGATAGAGAGTACAATATCAAAAGCTGGGCGTCTTATCCTGATGCCTACAACACCTAATGCTCGGATTGAATTTATGCAAATCCCCAATCTGCCTGCAACGTTTTTTAATGTATTGGATCTTATTATCAAGCTTTATGACAGGGTGTATCAAATTGAAGATGCTGACAGGGGGCAAGCCCCTAAAGGAGTTATTGCGGCATCTGCGATTGTTGCATTACAAGAGCGTAATCAGATGTTAATGCAGGCCAAGACTTCAGCGATTGATTCTTTAGTCGAACAAAGGAGCCGATGGGCGATTGGGTTATGGCAAAATTTTGGGATTAAACCGGAATTAGTCGAAGTATCCGGCGATCCTGTTGAGTTTATTGGAGCTCGTTATGCCGGCAGAAAATTTTCTTACGTTGTGGAAGCAGGATCAACAACCCCGAGGACAAGCCTACAAAATCAGGAAATGGCGCAAGCCCTGTACAAAGAACGTGCTATAGACAGAAGAGCATTGTTAGAAACAATCAATTTCCCCGATTGGAAAAAAATTATGGAACGGATGGGGGAAAATGAGATTGACCAGGCGTTACAGATTTTAATTGAGGCGGGATTGCCTGAAGAAGAGGCGATGACACTTAAGCAATTTCTTATGCAACCACAAGGTGGGCCAGGGGATACTAACCAAGGAAACCAACAAATACGGCCTGTTAAACCTGCTGGAGCGAAGTCAGGGCAAGGACAAATGCCACCGGCGGAAGTACAAGGTGAGTTTTAAAAGGGGATAGAATATATATAATGGCTCCGTTATATGATTTTGAATGTCCAGTTTGTGGTAATATTCAGGAACAGTTTTATAATATTAACGACTGCCCCGGGACTGTCAAATGTCCCGAATGCGGCAATGATGCTCATAAGATTATTGTACACGGACACGGAACAATACAGTGTGACAGTATTGTTGATGTGCCATGGCTTCCATCTGCGTTAGAAGTCCTTCAGCCGGATGGAGAAAAGCCTTTACAGACTCGTGGGGAGTATAAAAAATATCTTAAAGAGAAAAACATCATTGCGGCGGGTTGAAGTAATCCCGGTAGTTCTATAGCCAGGATTTTTTATTAATTTTTTAAACCCTTGGGATAACCGTATTGTGGGGCCTGACAACAGGACAACCCCTGTAAGACAAGCGGCCCGGGAAGGAGAAGTAAGATGGGTACTCAGAATTTGCAGAATGTTAATGAGCCGGTTAAAACAGATGATAGCGCCAAGCTTGATCAGCAGGATAACGCCAATGCAAATGCAAGCGGGCAAGCCTCCGAAGACCCCTATTTAGGGACATGGAAGACCAGGGAGGCTGCGGAAGAGGGATTGGCAAACCTCCAAAAGCTCCTGGATAGCCAAGGGAACGAATTAGGATTGCTGAGAAAGCAAACTGAATTCTTCCAGAAGCAGATCGAAGGGATGGGTAATCAGCCTAAACCAGAAAACAAGGAAAACCCAAAAGGGCCAGATTACGCTCAGGAAATGCAGGCCATCCAAAAACAGATGGACGAACTGGATCCTGACGAACCTGATTATCAACAGGAATTGGGGAAACTTATTGTCAAGTCGAACAGGCTTGCGGCAGAAAAGGCCAAACAGGATGCGCTTAATGCGGCTCAATCTGAATTTAAAAAAATATTGGATGAGCGGGACATTCAAGCAACACAGAAGGAGTTTTATCGTGAGCATCCTGATTTTAACGAGCCTGAAATGCAAATGAGAATACAGGAACGTATCGCCACAGACCCCACAGGGATGGCTGATCCTTTAAGTGCTTATTGGGAAATCAAAGCTCAAGATGCTGCAAATGAAAAAGCAACACTTGAAGAGCAGGCAGCGGAGATGCAACGTCTGTTAAACTTAAAACAAGGTGAAGAAAATACAGGCAAGGTCGTTACAAAAGGCCAAGGCCCAGGGCAACAAAAAACAAAACAACCAAAAGCGACAGGCGCAGACTTGGATAGAGGTATGATGGAGGCTCTTCAAAAGGCCAAGAATGCTTCTTAATATTAAGTTCCTGTGCCGGGTCGGACAGGAGAATATAAAAAATGGGATTAATCAATCAATTAAATGCGACAACTGAATACTACTGGCTCCAGACTGAGCCGGAAGATATTCTTAATAAAGCTTCTGCCTTGCTCTGGAAGTTGATGGGTAAGGCTATACGTTTAGGTAATTGGGAAATACAACCAGACGAGATTGTTGACGGTGGATTGATGGTGAAAGTACCACTGGAATACGACATCTCAAATCATGGCAGCTATGGTAAGGATACAGTAATAAACCAATCGAAGAAAAGTATTGTCGATGCTGCAAGGTTTAGATGGGCTGGAGCATACGGAAGCAACACCCTTAACCTGGATGATCTTACCCAGAATACCGGGGATGAGGCTATCATCCGACTGACAAAACTGTACATGAGCAATATTAAAAAGGCTCTTCGGGTTGATCTTGCTTCCCAGGTGATTGCTGCCGCCGGAGATAGCGATAGTATTAACGGGTTGGGAGATTTGTTTAATACAAGTACGTCAGTGGAATATGGTTCTATCGCCGAGGATGACATGGCGCAGTGGAAAGCCAATGTTATTACAGACAGTGAAGCCATATCTTTTGAGGTTATGCAGAAGATTTTCAGAAAGCCTGGCTTTGGTGGATATGTTGGGACAAGACCGAATTTTTGTTGTACCACGGAGGTTCTTGCTGATGGGTATGAGAGGTCACTTCATCCTCAACAGAGATACAAAGAAGGGAACATGGTTGAAGCCGGTTGGGATAATATTATGCACAAAGGCGCTCCCATCGTAGCTGATCCGTATTATTCTTCTGGTGTATTGGATGCCCTTAACCTTAACTTCCTGAGTTTAAGGTCCCATAAGGATTATAACTTTACCACCCCGGAATGGGTAGCGAAGAGGGAAGGCGGGCAACCTGATACCATTACAGCCAATAGCAGATGGCGTGGGAACTTGTATTGCAGCAATAGGCAAATGCACGTGAGGCATGAGAACCTAACAGAGCCGACTTAATCAATGAAATGGGGGGATAGAGGCGTCCCGACCTGCCCCCCATTAAACAATATTACAGGAGAATAGTCACATGGGGAAAATAATCGGGTATAATGATACTGTAAATGTCAACAATGCCCATACTTACCGGGAATGCAGGAACGTATTCTTAAACAAATTGGAAAGTCAAATACTTGCAATCGCTGATTTTACCGATAATGGTGATGCAACCGGTTATATAGACATTGATACGGATCTACCAGCCAATGCTATTGTTATTGGTTGGAAAGCGGTTATCTTAACTGGGTTTACAGGCGATACTACTGCCATTATGCAGGTAGGGATTACAGGAGACTTAAATAAATATTCAGGGATTACATCGGTTTCTTGCCTTACAGCTACTACGGTAGGGGCATTAGGAAACACGGATAATGCCCTTGCAATTACATCTCAAACTCCAAGAGTTACCGTTACAGGCGGTTCCGACTTTGGGTTAATTACTGCTGGGTCTATGATTGTTTCACTTTATTACTTTTTGGCTTGGTAAATCACAATAAGGAGCGTTTTATTATGAAAGATATACAAGTAAGCATAAACGGAGGGACGGGTTCAGTAACTCATTATGTACCAGCCCCATGCCGTGGGATAGTAAAATCGGTTAAAGCTGTATTTAATAAAGCTGTGGCCAATGATGATACTGTTGATATTCAAAGAGGCAGCACGTCAGTCAACTTAATTACTACCGGTGATACAAGTGCCGGGAAGCTTTATGTCGGTACGCCGGATGCCACAAATAAAGATTTGGTGTTTGACCCGGATAGCATCGTTGAAAATAACAAAGCGATAAAAATTGTTGTTTCCGCACTTGCATCTGCGAACACTATGGTCGGAATTCATATACAGTATGATGAATCTGCCGCCGTTACGCAGCCATCTGTATAAAATCGGTAGCATAAATAAACCTCTTTTAATTTAACCGTGCGCCTTAACGGGCGCACAAATATATAGAGGTGCATACCTAATGCCAACATTCTTGGAATTACGAACAGCAATCCTTGATATTTCAAAGAACCATTATATCCAAAATGATTCTGATATACAGCTTGCGTTCCGAATAAACAATGCGATAACAGAGATTACAGGGGGATTGCGTTTGCCTAACGGTCAAATATCGTCTCCCTTACCTGATTTATTTTCATTCCAAATAATTGAAACTAATATATCTTCTGCATATATACCTCTTCCTGATACGTATCAAAGAAATGTTTTTCTTGTAATTGATGAGAATAAGGATAAAATTCCGCCACCAAAAGGTGGAGGGTATTATTCCTTTGGACTGTTTCTAAATAGAATTAATAATCAGGATCTCTCTGAAACTGGGGATATTTATATTGCATGTGTTAAAGGCACAAATCTGTATTACCAGGGCATCCCACAGAGTGAAAAGAATATAACAGTCTTTTTTTACCGCAAACCAATACCGATGATTTCTGATGATGATACCCCTGATGGTATCCCTTCTCATCTCCAGATAAGATTGATCAAGCATTATATAGGCAGGCAATTAAGTTTTGAAATGGTAGATGGCACGGAAAGAATGGCCAATTATCATAACGTGGAATTCTGGAATGCCATGCGAGACCTTCAGGATTTTATAGGTGAGACAGATGCAACACCAGTATATTATCAAAGTAATGGGTTGGATTATACTGATGGAGGTATCTGCGATTAAGGAGATAAAGTGATAAAAATAGTCCAATTTTTAAAGAAAAAATTCCCTGATATTTTCAGCGAACTTGAATTTGAAACACTTCTAAAGGAAGTTGAAAAAGAAAAGCAGGAACTTTCAGCTTTAACGACAGAAAGAGACCTGTTGATGCTTCCCGAAACAGTGGGTAATTTAATCCAGAATCATATAGCGGCAACCAAGATAAACTCTGAGTTTTATAAAAATCACCCTGAGTTTAAAGGCAAGGAAGATGTTGTGGCCTCTGTTATCGAGATGGTTGAAGGTGAAAATCCTTTAATGGAGTATAAAGATTTGATTCAAATAGCCATCCCGAAAATTAAAGAAAGAATAAAAAATATGGAGGGGATAGATATGACTGCCCCTGCAACCGTTGACAGGAATTTTTCCAATGGAGAAATATGATGTCAAAGAGATTTGAGATTGCTATAGGGGCGAAAAACCTCGCAAGAGGGTTGCGGCCATCTAAAAGAATCCCTCGTAATTCTCAATCTCTTATTACCTGTAATGGCGCTATAGGTAAAGACGGCACTCTCAGCGCTCTTGATGAGCTTACAAGCATAGATACATCGGCCATAACAGATGGCTTTCCGTATCCACAGCTTTTTGTTTTAACCAATCTGGTGATTGTTTGCTCTCAAACAAAAATCTATGAATGGACAGGTTCTCTTGTTGAAAAATTGACAGTAACAGGGGGAACCCCTTGGTCAGTTGTAGCCTTTAATGATTATGTTTATATGAGTAACGGCGCAGTGGCTGTAATAAGGGATCCGGATACAAAAAAATATAGTGTAACAAATGATTTACCTATCGCGGGGAGTATGGTTAATAACAACGGGCAAGTTGTTGTTGGTTCACCGGTGGAAATAATTGGAGTCCCTGAATAATGACCAGTTGGAAAGTACATAAAACAAAATATAACGAGGGCAGTAAAATCACCACGAGTGATAATCCTGTATGGGATTGTCCAACTCAGGGGGCGAAGCCTGTAACACCAACTCATACGCCTTGTGGGTATTGGTTTAATAAGTCTATTCGCCGTGCTTATCCAAAAAAAGTAATATTTGGATCACTTTGGGGAGCTGGAAGTAATGGTAGTTATCAACTTGGACTTGGACATAATACAAGTCCTGTATCAACTTTTACTCAAACTGGCGAGAGTGAGTTTTTTACTAAAGCTCAAAGTGGTAATACAGGAAGCTATTCATTTGCATTAAGAAGTGATGGTACTCTTTGGGTAGTTGGAAGTAACCAAAATGGTTGTCTTGGTTTGGGTGATACTGATGCAAGGGAAGTTTGGACACAAGTCCCGGGTTTATGGAAAGATTTTGCTTGTTCTCCTTATTATACACATACAATGGCTGTGAAAAAAGATGGAACGCTTTGGGCTACAGGATCAAATAACTATGGCCAACTTGGACTTGGAAATCATGATGATGTTCATATTTTTACACAGGTTGGAGATTCTGTAAATTGGATAAGTGTTGAATGTGGAAGTTTTTACTCCATTGCTATGGATAGTGATAGAAATATCTTTGGTTCAGGGGATTCATATGAAGGTTCAATGGGTTCTATTGGAAGCCCAGATGAATTTACTTATATCCCTGATGTAAGTGATATTGATAAAGTTAGTTGTGGATATTATTCTACTGCTGCATTAAAAATGGATGGAACGCTTTGGGTTACAGGGAGTAATGCTGATGGCCAGTTAGGTTTAGGAGATACGACAGCCAAGAATGAGTTTACCCAAGTTGAAGACATTGGGGCTGAAGTAACGGAAATCTGTATGGGGTATAATGGCTTATATGCGTATTCTGGAGTTCTCTTTGTTATAAAAAGAGATGGAACTCTTTGGGCCGCTGGAAGCAATCTTAACAATATCATGGGACTTCCTGATACATCTGATAAGCTTAATTTTGTTCAACTGGCAGGTTCAAGATGGGATAAGATTAGTTCTAAAGATACTTCTGTTATGGGGATAAAAGAAGATGGAACTCTGTGGGGGTGTGGTTTAAATTCTCATGGTGAGTTTGGGACTGGAGACACGGACGCAAGAACAGAATTTGAACAACTTGGGGATGACTTTTGGCTGGATATATGGGCTCATCGGTCTACTTTTGGAGTTAAGCGGGAGGACGAATATTACTGGGTAATAGATGAAGACCCTCCGAGCGGTGGTAGCTGGGGGCATTTTTAATGGTTTAATTTAACTTTAACGGAGAAATAAAATGTCGACTACTTTGGCAAATAAAATAATGTTTTTGTTAGTAACAAAGAAAATAGACTTTTCTACAGATGAATTTCGTATTATTTTAATGGCAGAAGGGTTCGTTTTTAATAGAGTCAGTCATCAAGGATATGCTGATGTATCCGAGTATGAGCTTCCAACAGGTAATGGATATATCCAAAATACAAAAGTCCTTACTGGAGTAGTTGTTACTGAAAATGATACAGACAATCGGACTGAAATTTCGTGGAATAATGCTTCGTGGGCGGCCAGTGGCGGGAGTATTGGCCCTGTTGTTGGGGCAATAATTCTTGATTCTACTATTACAACACCTGTGGCTAATGCTATTGTAGGCTATGTTGATTTTGGTGAAGCGCAAACTCAAGCTGATGGTGGGATAGCAACAATAGCTAATATTGAGTTCTGGCTTTCTTAAATTAATTTATAAAAGTCAAATTCAATAATTGAGCGGAGCTAATAAGTTATGGCAAATGAAGTAGCAATTTATGCTAAAGGAATGTTATTAGACGGACAAATCAAAACATCTCATACATATTATATAATTTTGATGAATGCTGGTTTTGATTTTGATGGAACTATCCATAAAAGCTATGCAGATGTTTCAGCGGATGAATTAATAAGTGGATATGGCTATATTACGGGGGGGATACAGCTTAAAGGTATAAATAGAAGTGTTAATGTCTCTTCAGGAAAGGCTTCCCTTTCTTGGAATAATGTTCAATGGTTAGCAAGTGGAGGGAGTCTCGTTGCATCTGGGGCTATCATTTATAATGATAGTACGGACATAGTTAATGGTGACGATTATACTGATGCTATAATAAGTTATATAGATTTTATGGAGGATGTAACCGTATCAAAAGGCCAAATGTTAAGAATTACTAATATAAATATTTTAATAGCATAAGGAGTAGAGAATATGAGGTTATCGTTTGCAGCGAGGACATCACACGTATCTATAGATGAACCTTCTTGGATAATTAGCACTGGTACAACACCAGGCAGGGTAAAAGTGCTTGAGATTGGCATTACTTTAGTGACAGCCACTGCTTCAAGTTTTGGGATTGGTAGAATGTCTGGGCCCATGGTAAACCCAGTTTCAGAAGATTTTTTATTAGAAGACCCAGATGATGTGTTAGCTTCCGGAGTAATTGAGTCAATCACTGATTGGGATTCTGCCTCTTCTGGGCCTTCTAACTATTTTAGAAGAGTATCTCTTCCCGCAACAATAGGGGCTGGAATAATATGGAGTTTCCCCCATGGAATTGTGATCCCAACAGCATCCTTTCTTGGAATATGGAATATATCCAGCGTCAGTATCGCTGATATGTATGCTGTTGTTGAAATATAATAAACAATAATAAGATTATGCCTACACTCCTTTATCCCAACAAAGTTATACAAAAAGAACCCTTCCCTCCGGTGTTAGAGCTGGATAATGTTTCTCGTCTTATTACAAGTGAAAAAAGTGAAGATGTTTTTATTATAGATGGTAGTTGTAGCATAACTGCTTCGACTATGGGTCTCTCCGCCGTTATTACAGCACACCATCGAGACCCTGTGCTTGATATAACGTTTGATTGCCTTAGTAATGATGAACAAGGCATATTAATTTCGATGGGGGAGATTTTCGGAGAATGGTTAAATACGTTTATAGCTGCAGACCCCTTAAAGGTAAATTTAACAATATCCGGGGATTATGATAAAAGCATAAGCTTTTCTTGTATATTTAATACATCTCTTACCCTCAAACCCAATGATGATTATATCCATTTTGCTACTTCATTAAAATTAAATTGGGTTAAATGGTCGAATATAGGCCATTTAAACTTCACCGTATGGAAAGACAATATTGCAGGGGAAAGACCTCTTGACTGGAAGGGGGCAGTATATTCACTCAAAAAATTAGGAAACAAAGTAGTTGCATATGGTGAAAATGGGGTGTCGTTTCTTGTCCCAGTTGGTAATACGTATGGATTAAATACTATCCATAGAGTAGGATTAAAAGGCAGGCAGGCTGTTTCCGGGAATAATTCAATCCAGTTTTTTGTAGATACAAAAGGACGTTTGTTTTCACTCGGCGAAATACCAATGAAATCAAATGTTTTTGAAGCTTCATCGTATCCACAAAAATTAGATTATTCTGAATATCTTTCAGATATGTCTGATTTAGTTTTATCATGGGACGAAGAGAACAGGCTTTTATATATTTGCGATGGTGAAAAAGGATATGTATATAATCCAGAAAATTATAGTCTTGGGGCAGGGCCGGCTACTATCACAGGCGTAGGTTCTCAAGGGGGGATATTATACATAGCTTCCCCAACATTAATATCAACACCGGCTTTTGAAATCGGGACTGACATTTATGATTTTGGTACAACGAAATATAAAACAATACATGAGATTGAGTTTGGCACAAATGTTTCAGGAGTGTTGCAGGCTGCTATAGAATATAGAAGTGATTTTACAGGAGATTTTAAACAAACAGAATGGAAAGATGTTATGAAAAAAGGCAACGTATTTTTAACGGCATTAGGCAGAGAATTCAGGTTCAAAGCGAAAATGACAGCCTATGAATACATAGAATTGGATTATATCAATATAAAAGGGATTATCCATGATCATTAAGGAGAGTTGAATATGATTGTTAAATTACTGCCTATACAAATTAAGAGCTTTTGGCAAACGATTAAATATGCTATGGCACGGGTAGATGGTGTAGCGGAAAGAGACCAGCAGGTTTATTTCAATGCGCTATTGCATTCTCTTTTAAATGATAAAAGCCAATGTTTTGTAAGATTGAATAAAAAAAGAGAACTTCTCTCAATAGTGATAACAGAAATCGAGATAAACAAAATTACCGGGATTAAAAAACTCAATATTAAAGGCTTATATTCATGGGGGAATATAAGCAATGAAAGTTTAGGCGGATTTTCATCTCTCATCCGGGAATTTGCAAAAAGCCAGGATTGTACATTCATATCTTTTGAATCAAAGAACCCAAGGGTTTGGGAACTTGGTGAAAAAGCAGGTTTTAAAGAAGACTCAAGAAAGTTTATGCTGAGGATTTAACAGTGAAAATATATACTTATACCGAGAGTGAATGGAACGAAGAAAATCAGAGGTATGAGATAACATATTCAGAATCATATGAATATGAAGGGGAAATAAGCCAATGTGGTGGTGGTGGAGGAGGAGGGACCCAAAAAACTTATATAAGGTATGCGCCCTATGTAGAAACACATCACGCCGATTTTCTAAATTGGATACTGGTTAAGAGGAATGAAGCTTTAAATAGAGAAAATCCATTTAAAGATTATTCTTTTATAGAAGTTGATGCTGCTTTCTTTGGTACAGGTTATGTATTGAGTAGCTTCCCATCTCTTTATGATATGTTCGGGAAATTTATGGCCGGACTTGATATTGAAGCATTATGGGATCAAATGATTGAAAGTACAGTAAATTCTCCTATAGTGAATGATCTTATTTCTGCTGAGTCTGCTTTAATGGATGACGACATAAACGCAAATGCAATACCAAGGCTCCAAACAGGCATGAGAGATATGAATGCTGTAATGAGTAGTTCATTTGTTATAGGCAAGGCAATAATTGAAGATGCAAGAGTCAAATCGTTAACCAGGATGAGGGCAAAGTTAAAGTATGACTTAATACCTATTGCCTCATCGAGATGGGTAACACACCTTGAATGGAACAAAGGTGTTATTGGTATATATTCTGAAATAATGAAGTTTTATTTCTCTGCCAAGACTGATATAGATGAAATTAACTATACAATGAGAGTAAAAGAACGTTTATGGCCGTTTACAATCCTTGATTTTGAAAGAGCAGCATTAGGGGCACTTCAGGGAGCAGTAAACTCAAAGACAGATGTCGCCGGTGCTTCAACCGTGTCTAAGGTAATAAGTGGAGCATTGAGCGGAGCTGCAATGGGCTCAATGGTTGGGAGCGCTTTTCAGAATACAACTCCTGTTTTAGCTGATCAGGCTAAGAGGGGGGTAGAGAATATAGGAGTGAAAACAGTAAGCTCAGCAGGCAGCTATTGGGGCGCTGGGATAGGTGCAGTACTTGGGGTAGGGGCAGCTTTAACATATTAAGGAGAGGGTTGTTATGAGTAGTAGCAAAGCAATAACAAGGTATGCCCCGTATGTTGAAGCCCACCATGGGGATTTTCTTAATACTACAGTGGCGAACCGGGTTATTGATGATGCTCCTGATTATGAAACAATAGAAGTTGATGCTGCTTTCTTTGGTACAGGTTATGTATTGAGTAGCTTCCCATCTCTTTATGATATGTTCGGGAAATTTATGGCCGGACTTGATATTGGGATTGTGTGGAAATCAGTTTTTGAGAACAAGCTAAAAAGTTCAGAGATAAATGCGGATGTTGAAGCTGAAATAAAACTTGCAGATGAAAAGATGGTTAAAGGTGCAATCGCTGATTTCAAAGTTAGTATGAGAAATATAAATGCTGTTATAACTTCTTCATTTATTATAGGAAAAGCTAAGTTAGAAGATAAAAGGATAAAAACAATTAGCGAGATAAGGCTTAATGCTAAGGTTAAGTTCCTCCCAGAAATAGGGCAAGAATACTCAGCCAGATTAAATTGGCAAAGGGGAACAGTAATTAAATACGCAATAATTCTGAAAAAATATTTTATTTGGAAGACAGTTACAGATGAAAGGAACTACAGGTTTAAAAGCAAAACTGCATTATGGCCGTTTACTTCATTAAAATTTGAGCAAGCAGCTTTAGGCACATTACGAGGAAGTGTATCTTTTCGGAAAACTCAGGAGAAAAAGAGACGATCCGCAGTATCAGCAGTGTTATTCGTAGCTTCTTATACTGTTCAAGGGGCATGCATAGGCGGTTGGATAGGCGCAGTGGTAGGGTTTGTGATAGGGGTAGCAATGCTATTTTTGGAATAAGGAGAAAAGGTTATGCCAGTCAGCAATCAAACAATATACTCCGGGGCAGGAGTTCAGGGTTTTCCCGAAACATGGCAGCAAAGAATTTATAAAGATGAGCCATTGTCAGTCGAAGGGGTATTAGGGCCAAGGGTTAGCAAACCATCACCAATAATAAACAATAAGAACGCAAGAACTAACCTACCCCCTATAGGTTCACAACAGCAAACCAGCCCGTTTGGGATGTGGGGTCGGAAACTTGGTGGCAAAAATGGGATACCTTTGGATTTGGGGGTAACTCTTGCAGGTATGTTAGCTGAATCTATTGCCCCAAATGAATGGGGGGGAAGAATGGGAGGGAAGTTAGCCTCTCTTGGTGGTTCAATCTATGGTCAAAGGATGGCTTATGAACGGGGGGCGCCTGAACGGAATTTAAGAGACAGGCTTTTGAAAGCCCAGATAAAGAATGTTGAGAGAGACCCATTGTATCGTTTTAAAGAGGAACGTAAGATTACTGAGCCTGAACGGAATTTAAGAGACAGGCTTTTAAAAGCCCAAATAAAGAATGCTGAGCGAAAGCCATTACAAAAAGGAGATCTTACCACAAATCAACAGATACAGCTCAGAAAAGGGGAACTCAAATATGTTACTGAAGGTATAGGAAAATTTAAAGAAAATCACTTTGGTGAAAATTTATCAGACCAGGATATTGCACTCGAAAAGAACAGGTTGGGAGAAGAATACAGGAAAGCTGTATATCCAAATTATGTACCTGACCCAAAAAGCAAAAAAATAATTGGGCATACTGTTATTACTAATGGATACCATGAAGGTACGCCAGTATATTATAATGCGGCAGGCCAATTATTTTTAGACCCTTATGGGGAGAAACCTTTTTATGAAAATAGCCCCAAATATGAAAGAACAGCAAAAGGTGGGGTAAGGCTTAGATATCAAATAAAAAAATAAAAGATGTTCAAGAGCCATAAACAAAGGAAAATAAGGGAAAATGCCAAGACAATATAACCTTAATGACTTCAATCTTGGGAAGAGTGAGAGACAGGAATCTCCTTTAACCACCCCCGAGAAAAAGAGTAGAAGACAATATAACCTTAATGATTTCAATTTTGAGACAGATCAAGGGAGTATTGGCAAAAGGGATAAAAGTGGATACACATCAACTATCCCTGCATTAATCAGATCGGGGCTTTCAGCAGTAGCAGGTCTTAACGAGAATGTTGGTGGTGGGATAGAATATCTTGGTGAAACTCCCGAAAGAAGGCGGCAAGTAGTAAAAGATGCCCTTTTAACATTACTGAGGAAAGGTGCCCCTAAGCCTGGAACTGAGCGTGAGCCGTATCCGACGCCAAAACATTGGACTTGGGGAAAGCTTGCAGAAGCAGCGGCAAGTGATATAGCTGGGGGCGTAAGCGATGTAACAAAATGGGTAAAGAACACTGACCCAGTTAAAGAACTGGCAGTATGGAAAGCGGAAAATGTGCTTAAAAGAGCGACAGGTAAAATCCCAACCGCTGATATTATCGAAAAAGTTTTTTCTACAATATACCCTTATCCACTTAAAGCAGGTCTTTTGCCATCCAAGGTAGAGTCCGAAGCTAAAAACCAGATTAACAATTATTTGAAGACAGGGGATAGAGAATCATTAAAAAAGGCGCAGGAATTATTAGAACAAGGGAAAGGTTTTGGTGATAAATCGTGGGTTGAAAAAAGTATTGCAGAACCAATAGCATCGGCTGGGAGAACTTATGCAAAAGAATTCAAAAAAGCAGCAGAATGGATACGTCCTAATGTAAAGCCAGGGTCATTATTATATTATTCTACGGGTGCAATAGAAGGCGTTTTGCCAAGCCTCGGGACAGGGATTTTAACGACTCTAATAACTAAAAACCCAGAGTTAGGCCTTGCAGCAATGTATCCTTCTGTTTTTGGACAGGTATATCATGAACAAAGAGCAAAAGGGAAAAGCACAACAGAGTCAGCGCAAACAGCGGGATTTTATGCAGCCACAGAAGTTTTAAGTGAAATGATCCCGTTAGGGATTCTCACTAAAGAAGGTGGGAAACTTGTAACAAGAGTTTTCAAAAGTGCAACAGCAGAAGGATTACAGGAAGCTATAAACGAAGCAATGCAAATCGCCTATGACGAAGGGATTATAAATGAGCATACACCGCCTGAACAAATAGGCAGGAGATTGATAGATGCCGGAATCATGGGTGCTGTTGGAGGAGGTGGAGCTGCAACATTCCTTCACCCTTTCATTAAAAAAAGAGATGATAAATCTGCTGCCAAACTAAAAAAAGAATTTATAGACAGCATTATTATAAATGGGGCAGGGGAAACAAAACAGGAATCGGTTGATGCTTTCCAAAAAGGTTTTGTTCAAAATTTATTTAATGAAACAGATATTGAGCGGATAAAAAAAGGTGTTCCTGAAATCGCAGACGAAATATCAAGAATTGTTGAGGCAGGTGGTTCAGAGAGTGAGAAGTTAGAGAATAAGCGTGAAGGAGTTTTAAAAGCTATCCGGAAAGACCTTTTGTCCGGGGCCATAACAACCGCACACATTGATATACTTAAAGATCAATATCCCACGTTAAAATCCGAGCTTAATGATATTCTGAGTGAACACACCCGGATTCAAGCAGAAAGGAGAATACAAGATGCCAAAGAGACTGGAAGAAAGATTGAAACGCCAAGCGGCCAGGAAGGGACTTCTTGGGAAAAGGAAGAAGGCGTACATTTACGGGACGTTGAGAAAGACCGGATGGAAACCCCGGAGGGAGAAACCCGGGGGGAGAAAGAACAGAAACCAAGGGAGAAAGAAGTAAAACCTCCTGTTCAGACTAAAGAGCAAGGGGAAGAACCACTTGAGGCTTCTGCTTTATCAGCCCCCCCAGAAACGGATGAATCGTTAAGGGAGGCAAAGAAAAAACCAGGGGCACCGCCCACAAGCGAACAAAACATGTCCGCAGAAGAACCAAAAGCAAAGACGCCAAAGCAAGTTGAGGCAAAAGAAACGCCTCAAGAAGGCGTCAGCCCGTCCATGATCGTTGGAAAACCGAAGCCCACCCCAAAGATTAAAAAGAGAATTACAACAGAGAACAAACAAAATCAAATCATTGCAAATAAATTAAGGGGGACAGCAAAAAGGATTAAGGGAAGGGCAGAAGCTAAATATAACCAAGACAGGAATGAAAATACTGCAAGGCGGGCACGGATAGCCGCGAGGGCAAGAGCGGATGCAGCCAAAGAAATTCAAATTGCTGATACAATGGTAAACATTGCTGATGCCATTGAAAGGGGTGAGGCAAAAGTGTTGTCTGGTTTGCGTAACAAAACGCAGGTTGTGATGCTTGATAACATTCTTGAAAAGGTTCGCTTCGATTACTTGAGAAATAAATACAAGGATCCCTCCGAATATCGGCGGCACAAAAATGATCCGGTGTCTGTTAAATCTATTGATTTGGTTAAATATCCAACTATAGATATTGATCCTGATTTTCTACCAAATCTCAAGAATACGCTTAAAAAGCATAGAGGGGGAAAGAAACTCTCCAGAGAAATTGGGTACAGAAATACGTTTTCACAAGAGCTTGCCGAAAAAATTGTAAGATTTGCCAAAAAATATGGGATTGTAGATGATTTACCCTGGATGCTTGAGGCAAATTTAAAGAAAGTTAAACGCCTAAAGGCTATGGGAATAACCGATACGCCTGGTCTTCAAATAGCTATTAAGGAGTTGGTTGACATTCGTGCCGACAAAATCAAGGAAGACCCGATAAAAGCTAAAGAGCGAGAATTAATTGGCCAAAAGGTTGGAGTTGATTTTTTCCCAACACCTAAATCAATAATTAAAAGGATGGTTGAGGAAGCAGGCATTGAAGATGGGATGCGTGTCCTTGAGCCGTCAGCCGGTAAAGGGGATATTGCCGATACCATCAAGGAAAAGACTAACGTTAAACCGGATGTAATTGAAGTATCTCCAACACTGAAAGAATTACTCGAACTCAAAGGGCACAACATTGTTGGTTCTGATTTTCTGGAATTCAAAGATGGTCAGTATGAGCGTATTCTTATGAATCCTCCATTTTCCAAAAATCAGGATATCAAGCATGTTTATCATGCTTACGATTTATTAAAGCCTGGTGGCCGAATTGTGGCTATTATGAGCGAACATGCCTTCTTTGCAAATGATAAAGAATCAGTAGCTTTCCGTGAATGGCTTTCAGATAAGGGATGGTCTGAAGAATTACCAGAAGGGGCTTTTAAAGGGAAGGAAGCGTTTAATCAAACTGGTGTAAAGACACGGTTGGTAGTAATTGATAAAGAAATGGAGGAAACTGGCACTCCATATCCTGGCAACGAATCAACAGATAAAGAAAACATGCCGGTTGAAGGCAAAGAAGAAGTCCCATCAACAAACAGGATAGGCCAAGAGTCTATAGAGAATCTAAATATTGACGCTCCAAGATTCCAGTATAAACGGTTCCTTGGGGAAAAAGGGGTAAGTTCAAAACTTAAACACATAAAACATTATAATCCTGAATTAGGGGGAATAATCTCAGTATGGAGAGACCCTGCGGATAATAAACTCTATGTTATAAATGGTCATCACAGGTATGAGCTCGCAAAAAGGACAGGGCAGAAAGATTTAACTGTCCGGTATTTGGAAGCAAAGAATGCTGAAGAAGCAAAGTTGAAAGGTGCTTTAATCAATATAGCAGAAAACCAGGGTACCCCTGAAGATGCAGCCTTAATATTCAGGCAAAACGATATTACACCAGAAACGATTAGTGAGTTACATGGAATATCTCTCAAAGGAAAGGTTGCAGAAGAGGGCATGGCATTAGCCGGCTTAGAACCTGGAATTTTTCATAAAATTGAAATAGGCGAGTTACCCAGGAACTGGGGCATTGCCATTGGTGAGAAACTTAGAGGTGATTTTGACGCTCAGATAGAACTTCTTGCTTTGCTTAAAAAGAAAGGGGCAAAGCATAATATTAATGTTGGGGTTATCGAGCAGATTATTGATGATATTCAAAATGCAGGCAAGACAACTAAAACACAAACAAGTTTGTTTGGTGATGAGATCAAAACCCGACCCCTACTTATTGAAAGAGCAGAGTTAAGAGATTATGTTTTAAATAAGCTGTTATCAGATAAAAAATTGTTTGGAACAGTAAGTAAGGAGGCAGAGGCTGAAAGGTTAAGCAAAGCAGGAAATGTTATTGAAGCAAAAGAAAACAGGAAGTTGTCAGAAGAAGCCGGCCAACTTGCTTCCACTTTTATCAAGCTTGCAAATTACGCGGGGCCAATTAACGATACGATCAACAAGTATGCGGAGAAATTATCTAATGCCACAAACAAACAAGAAAGAGATGATACAAAAAGAGAATTCTACGATGCAGTCAGAGACTCCATTCAGAGAGAAGTCCCTGGGATACAAAAAGAAGTTTCTAAGGGAGCTGAACGACATGGTGAAGGACGGGAGCCTGATACCGGGGACACAAAGGGTGGCGAGCCCTCTTCAGAGGCTGATGAGATCAAGACAGAAGGGATAAAAGATGGAGACATTAAATATCACACACTTAGCGTTAAAGAAGCAAAAGACGAATTTAAATTCGAGCGGGAAGACTTTGAGTTTGAGCAGCAAAGTTTTGACTTCTCACAATCCCCCGAAACTATATCGAAGACACGCAGACCTCGTAAACGAATGGCCACAAGGAACAAATCCAAACCCAAACGGCAATACATTAAATCTGAACAACAAAATTTTGATTTCTCACGGCCTGCCAAAACAGTACCCAAAGCACGAAGACCTCGTATACGAATGGCCACAACAGGTTATATCGCCTCAGATGGGAATATAGTACGGAACACTGAAGATGCTGCCGCTCTCTTGGCCTCTATCAGGAAATCAGCGCAAGAGTTTTGTTATGGCATAACCACAGACAAGGATGGAGTAGTCCTTGAGATACATAAATATACCAAAGGTCTGATAGATCAAAGTCAATTAAGGCCGGTTGAGTATGTTGGCCATGTCCTGACCATGCCTGGAGCAGAATCCTTTTATTTTGTCCATAATCATCCATCAGGGGGAACTGAACCTTCTGCGGCAGACTATGCAATTAGAGACAAGATAGAAGGCCTTTTGAAGCTAAATGATATTAAAATACACGCTCTTATAATTGGAGACACGAAATATATAGATTTTACTCCAAATGTTAGGGGGAAAAAAGCTTTACCTATACGCCCAACTATACGGAAAGTTTCTCTTCCTGTTAAAGAGCGCAAGATAACAAAACGTGGGGCAGGATTAAAGATTCAAAGCTCGGCAGATGTAGAAACTTATTTAAACAAAAGTGGGAATAAATATAAGGATGGATTCATTTTACTGGATACAGCCCATCAAGTTATTGAATTCATACCATATCCCAAAGGAGAAACTCCGTTAAAAGCTGCGGCTAAGTTGGTGTCTCGATTTGATATGTCCGGGGTATCCGCAACAATTTTTAATTCCCCAAATAAGAGAGTTTTCGGAGGGGCAAGGCAAAAGTTCTTGCAGAATTTACATCTAATGATTGGCGATGGAGTTGCTTTGTTAGATATTATTGACAGAGGGCGTTCTATGGCGGACCAGAATACTCTTAAATCTGCGATGCCATACCCAAAGAAAATGACACGCCATGATTATGAAGGAGCTATCGCAGAGCTTAAAGCACAGCCGCCCCTATACAAGAAACGCAAAACAGCAGAAGCAAAAGGTAAATTCAAAGCAAAAGACCTCCAATCCGAAGTTGATGAAATTACTGCCCGATGGAAAAACGCACCTCCTGTGAAAGTTGTCCAGTCTCAATCTGAATTGTCTGAGAGAATCCTAAGCGGTGCTGCGGAAGATGATATTATTGATGCTGTGTATGATAACGGCAAAGTTATTATAGTCGCAGATAATATGGCTTCTATTGAAGATACTGTCCGCGCTCTTATGCATGAATCGTTTGGGCACCATGGTCTGAGAAAGAGTCTTGGCCTTGAGTTCGAGAAGATCATGGAAGATGTCTATGAGGCAAAACCAGCAGAAATCCAAAAGGTCGCAGATAATTATGAGTATGATACAAATACCAGAGAAGGGAGAATCTTATCTGCTGAAGAATGGCTTGCCAGGGAAGCCGTAAATAACCCTACATCCAAATGGGTTAGAAAGGTGATGCGAGCTATAAGGAGATTCGCAAGACGTCTCCTCCCCAACCTAAGGCTGTCCATGGATGAAATCACACAGATACTTGAAGATGCCCGACATTATGTTGAGAGAGGGATTACCTCTGACAGGGTGGGGATTAATCAAATGGCAGGGAAGAAGGCCATAGGAAATGAAGGGATGCCACTGTTTCAAATGGCAGGGGAAAAAGCCATAGGGGCTGACAAAGGCGCACTGCAAAAAGCGCAGAAGATGCTTGCTGAGGGTGTAGATAAAAAAAAGGTATGGAAGGAAACCGGTTGGCTGAAAGGGGCTGAAGGAAAATGGAAGTTTGAGATTGATGATAGTGGGGCAAAAATAAAAATCCCTGGATATGTAAACCTTTTCCTTGAGAATGCTTTGCAAAAAGGTTTTATCACAAAAGAAGAGGCAGAATATTACAAGGATAGAAAAGGAGAATACCGAAGACAAACAAAAAAGTTTTGGCGCATTAATCGCAAGGCCCAAAAAGCAGGTGATTTTAATCTTGAAGATATAATTGACCATCCTTTATTATTCAAAGCATACCCGCAATTAAAGAATGTCCGCATTGAATACCCTGGTTATGGTATGCAAGCCGGGGACAATATTATACACATCCCTAATGCTGAGCAATATCCTTCTATGTACGATCAAAAATGGTATCGAGAAGCCCTTTTACACGAGATACAGCATTTAATTCAATATATTGAAGGTTTTGCAATTGGAGGAGCGACATCAGATATTTCATACGATCGCCTTGCCGGGGAAATAGAGGCCAGAGACACATCAGCCCGTTCCAAATTAACAACTAAGCAACGCCGTGAACAATTCCCTTACGAGTCACAAGGCATACCGGAAGACCAATGGATAGTTAGGGACGGGGACGGGACGAGTTTTAGCATCGAGTTAACCCCAAAAGCAATTAAAACCAAAGCACAGCTAACCGATATTTGGAATAAAGCGCAAGAGGAAAGGAAGGCTTATCAGTCTGATATACGGTATGCAAAGGTTCACAGAGATGATTCTATACCACAAATCCGTGAAGCAAACCCTGAAGCCCTTGAAGAACTTCGTAAGAGTGTTTATGAATGGCTTAAAGATGTGTTGCCTAAATCTGTGCTGAAACGGATAAATGTCTCTTTAACACCTCATATTAGTCAT
>Ga0209410_1000226_pt1 | contig 24678 bp, 18 predicted proteins | sample Mar14436cmmetaG_FD_184135 | JGI IMG/M metagenome (GOLD analysis project Ga0209410, IMG submission 184135) | Marine hydrothermal vent microbial communities from Guaymas Basin, Gulf of California to study Microbial Dark Matter (Phase II) - Marker... ... | reverse complement strand
CATTAACAAATGTTACTCCGTAGCTCCCATCACTCTCGGATACATCGATCCATCTTTGCAGCGGCCTTTCCTCATCGCTGATCGGACGGGTGACCGCTCCAAAAGGAATCTCATATGTTAAAATGGGATCTGAAATGTTGAATGGAAATCCAACCTTCAATGCTGAATGTATCTCATGCCAATCAACTCTGAGATTAAAGTCAATCCTATCTAATCCGGAATACAATATCACTTCCTGAGTAAATCTTGACGTCTTGAAGCTTCTGGTTATCCTCACCCGCGCCCTAACCGGACCGTTCTCAACAACCCTTATTGTAGGCTTCGAGGTTATATCCCATGCCTTTCCAACGAAGATATTTGAACGATTAAAGATCCTTCCATCGCTGGTATAACGTATCAGCCTTCCCTCGGAATCCCCCATATCCTCTATTAGCTGTAACAGATTGCCTCCAAGTGATCCAGCGATTAATTCTCGACCATTCTTCTTGTCGATTATACTATCTATTAATCCAATCTCGTTTATGCCTATCCTGTAGAATCCGTTCTCCAGCAGGTCTTTCTCAGCTCTCAATTCATCTTTATATCCAATTGAAGCCTCTCCGCGGGTAACACGAAAGATCTTATATCCAAGCGATGGGACATCCTCAGCCTCGAATAGAACCCTTAATTTGCCGTTCCTTCCATGCTTGATTATCTGTAGGGGAACAGCCTTCCCTTCCGGATCAATGATACTAATCGACTTCCAGCCGCTCGGCACCTTAAGTTCCACACTGACAACATCGCTTCTGGTCCAGGATAGGCTATTGAAGACTATTATGGCCATCTCGTCTCCATCCATGCATACTTTTGACGAAATAGATTCCAAGGCCTTCCTTAGTAGGTCATTTCCGATCTTGAATGTCTCGTCATAAAGGATGTGAGCGTCCCTCTCCGCCTCTGGAATGACGCTTCCACCGATTATATCATGAAACTGATTGAAGAGGACGTTTCTCCAAGCCCTATTCAACTGCTTCTCCGGATACTCAAAGCCCGAAAGCTTAGAGGCTATCAAAGAGAATTTCTCAGTTGATAATAGGAGATTCTCTGCTAGACGATTCCTCTTCTTGATCCTTGCACAGTTCGTTAAGTCCCCAACCAATTCAAAGTCAAGTTCATCCTTTAAAACTGGAAGGCCATCCGCCTCCTTAACTATCTTATCGAAGAACCTATCAGGCCTGCTAAATTTGACTTGGATCTCCGGCCTCAGGTCAGAGGCAACCTTCTTTACGTTCTGTATCTCCTGATAGGTTGGTCCTCCTCCATGATCCCCAGCTCCAATAATCATCATGGCATCTTTTAGCCCGTATCTTCTAAAGACTTCAAGGATAAACTCCTTCAGGTCTGGATCCGGCTTCCCATATGTGGGTCTCGGATCCACTGTAAATTTACCCCATCTAAGACGATACGCCAACACGCGGGATCCATCTGGAGCCTCCCACCAGAATATCTCCTCGCCCTTAGCTCCCCTGCTGAAGCAGAAATAATCCATTCCGCACTTCTTTAGGATCTGAGGCATCTGCCAATTGTGGATCCACGTATCAGGAAGCCATCCAACCCGACATGTAACTCCAAATCTGCTTCTGAAGTATCGCTGTCCAAAGAGGCACTGCCTTATTAGGGATTCCCCGCAGGGTATGCCGCAGTCAGGCTCAACATACATGCCCCCAACTATCACCCAGCGTCCTTCCCTAATATACTTGGTAATCTCAGCGAAGATCTCCGGGAAATGCTTCTCGACAGTCTCGTAGAGAACCGCTTGACTCTGAACATAGACGTAGTCCTCATCTAATCTGAGATTATCGATTGCCCTCGTGAATGTCAATTTGCAGCAGTCATGGATTGTTTCGGGATCATATCTCCAGAGCCAAGCCACATCGATGTGAGATTGACCGCAAATATGAATGTTATATTGCCCCATTAAAAGACACCAACCAGATTAAAAGATCATTGTTTCTTGGGATATAAAACTAAAAGGAGATTCTGACGTTTTAACCGGCCTCAGACTTCTCCTCCTCTAACAGAAACGATATTACCTTAGCCGCCTTTTCCGGAGGGATCCTATCAGTATTTATCGCGATGTCAAATGGCGGGAGCTTTGAGATATCTGCCTTATGAAGCCGGCGGATGATCTTTGCAACCTCCCGATCCTCATCCTCTAACTCCTTAAATGCAACGAACTCCGGCTCCTTGGATCTCATCGATCTCCTTCGAGCTCTCTCATCCCTTGAAGCTACAAGCAGGACTATTATGCCCTGATCTTTCTGCTTTGCAGCGAAGAATGCTGGTTCACCCTCAATTATGACTTTTCTCTTCTCTTTCCCACTGACTTCCTGAAGTCTCCTATAGATCTCCTTATCCTTCTTTAAGAGGTGTTTACGGGTTATCCCTTGAAGCCCCATAGTTCCTTCATCAACTATATCAACTGATAGACGTTGCCTCACAAGCCGGGCTATAGTCGTTCTTCCTGATCCAGGAAGCCCATAAAGGATTATGCGTGGTCCTACAGGATAGACTGGTGAACGGCGAATTACGGTCTCTGGAATATTGAATATTAAGATTGGAAATCTGACAAGCCCATCGACTGCGAGTGCAAGGATAAATGGAAGTCTCGGGTCGATATTCCATAGGAGGCCTCCGACCATACATGCAGGTATGCTCATGACCCTCCAGAGAAAGTCCCTCGTTGCCTCCCATTCGCTCTGTAGCTCCTCCGGTATAACCTCAGTTGAGATGGCGGTCCATGCAGGTCCTGATGACTCTCCTATTGCACGTAGGATCCATGCGATTAGGGGAATAAAGGCTACCCAAGAGAAGCCATAAAGCTCGTTGATCGTTCCTCCGGCTATGAGCAGTAGAATGCAGAGGTATATGAATGGACGCATCATTAATATCACCTTTTTTCTTCCCCGCTTATCCGACATTTCAGCTAATGGAAGTAGCGTTAGCGAGGCTGTTAGACTGTATACGGCTGGAAGTAAACCTAGAATGTAGAGTGGAGAGTCGCATACTTCGGCTGCATAAATAATCCAGAATGGCCCTACAACTTCCCATGCCCATGGACCAGTCATGGATATGATAAGCCAAGATGATGCCTTTCTCTCCTTCGACACGCGATACATCTTAATTATTTGATTAAGCACTTCCTTCGAAGCCTCCCGGATGCCCCTTTTAGCTTTAGCCTTAACTGGATGATCTTCAAGTTTTAGATGCGTATATAGGAGGATGATTATTGAAAGCGGGAACTGCAGTAGATATATCATCCTAATACTCCTTAGGCCTCCAAGCATATGGATGGTTAATGCTCCTAAGGGAGGAACTATCACGTTGGCAATATTATTCAATGTGTTAATGGCCGCTATAGAGCGGCTTCTGCACTCCTGTCTCGAAGAGGAAAAGAGTATGGATATGTAGGCTGGAGCTGAGATTGCCGCTCCAACGGCTCCGAGAAGATTCGCTACTATTATCGCCCGCCAATCCGGAGCTAATGCAAAGATCAACGGGATTGGAATTGTAATCGCGGTTCCAAGGATTAGCATCCTCTTTCTGCCATAATTATCTGAGAACCAGCCTCCGAACAATATGAATATCAGAAATATGAGGGACCATATTGAAGATAAGAATCCAAGCGCAACTGCATCTGCGCCTAAGATTTCCTTAACGAATAGAGAATCTAAGCCTCCGGTTAATCCGGCAATAAGAGTTAAAGAGACATTCCTAACAGTAAGCACTCTTATGTTCCCTTTTATCAGAGCATTAGTCTTTGACAGCGCATCTTTGATGAACATCATTCTTCAGCCAAAGGATTAAGACAATTAATCTTCTCATTAATTAAGTTTGCCATTTTCATAGTAGCCTCAAGTCGATGCGCTTCTAAAGAGGACGGCTGGATCAAATGTTAAATACGGCCGATCGAATGGTTAATGGGTGAAAACCGATGATCAGAATAGGTTTTGTTGGCTGTGGAAGTATGAGCCACGGTCACGTAATCAGATTATCCCGCCTAGAGGAGGGCGAAGCGGAAATTAAAGGCTTATGCGATGTTAACATTGAGAATGCCAAGAAGCTGATGAAGACTGTTAATAAGTTTCGGAATATATCTCCAGAGCCATTGACGGAGAAGAATCTATACTCGGATTATTTAAGGATGCTCGACAGTCTCGAACTTGATGCATTAATCGTCTGCACACCTCACGTATTCCATTATGAACATGTCATGGCCGGACTTAGAAGAGGACTGCATGTGCTCGTTGAGAAGCCCATGACTCTAAGTGTAAAACATGCGGAGGAGATGAGAGACACCGCGGAGAAGAACGATCTCGTATTGGCCATAGGCTATCAGAGGCACTTCCAACCGGAATACTTCTACGCAAGGGAGGTCATAAGGTCTGGGAGGATCGGTGAGCCGCACTTTATACTTGCGTGGCTAACTCAGGATTTGAGGAGAGCTATAGGTCGAAGGAGCTGGTATCTAAACCCAAAACTTTCAGGTGGAGGACAGGTTATTTGCTCCGGAACACACCTGAATGATATAGTTCTGTGGGTAACCGGAACTGAGCCGAGGAGAGTAAAGGCATTCATGGATCTTGAGGGAGCCGAAGTTGAAATGTATGCCACTCTATCTGTTGAGCTTTCTAATGGAGCCTTAGCTAGTATCTCCCTGCTTGGGGATTCCCCTGAAATCGACGTGAGAGAAGAGATGAGAGTCTGGTGTAGTAAAGGAGCAGTATTCGTAAAGGAGGGGAGAGTATACATCCAGGAGAAGGGAGGGGATCTAATCATGATCTCACAGGAGAATCTACCAAGCCCTCCAAGCCCAAATCCGGATGTAAACTTCGTTAGAGCCATCCTTGGAAAGGAGGAGTGTCTGGTTCCGGCTCAATGCGGAGTAAATGCTACGAGGCTTGAGCAGATGGCCTATCAAGATGCAAGGCCCATACCAAGCAATCTTAAACCATACATTTTAGGCTCAGGGTAGGGAATAGATTCAAATGTATAGGTGGCAGTAGTAAATTCTCGGTGACGACGCCATTATGATGAAAATTGCAGTGTGGAGCGGGGATCTATCCGATTCTTATTTGAAGAAGGTTGTGCAGTTAGGCGTTGAATGCATAGATTTTCGTGAGGCAAATCTATTTCCCGGAGTCGAGAAGAATGGCTATCCAAGATTAGATGCAGTCCTGAGGATCAAGAGGAGACTCCGCAGATTCGGCTTAGAGATCAACCGTGTAACATTACCCGACATTACTGAGAGATTCATGAAGGATAAGAGGGGAGGAGAGAAGGAGCTCGAGAATTCATGCAAGGCCCTAGAGGTATTCGGCAAGGCTGGAATACCAATAGTGAGGCAAAGATTCGCTGGTAGCACGTATGATCATCTAACGATCCGCTACGCTTCTAAGCATAGAGGAGGATATCTCTCTAGGGGAGAGATCCTACGGCCAGTTCATGAATCGGCAAGTATCCCGACGCTTATGGAACTTGAAGACTGGTGGAGACACTTCCATGCAGTTTATGAACGGCTGGTCCCCATAGCTGAGGACTATGATGTTAAGATCGGGATTCACCCCTCCGATGCTCCACTACACAATACTCCCCTTGGAAGCTTAGGCCTCCATAGAGTAATAGATGAATTTCCAAGCAGGAACGTCGGATACATCTATTGCTGCGGAACGAGAGCTGAGGCCGGAGGGCTACCGCTAGTCCTAGATGAAATCAATTACTATGGAAGGAAAGGCCGCATCTTTGAGGTTCACTTCAGAAATGTAAGGGGAAGTCTGGCTACATCAGGAGGATTCGAGGAGGTTCTCCTAGACGATGGAGACATGAACATGTTTAAGATAATTCTAGAACTGAAGAAGGTTGGATTTGACGGGTGCTTAAATCCTGATCATGTCCCGGAGATCGAAGGAGACGGGCCTAATGTCCATCAGGCTCTTGCCTATTCGATTGGGTATATAAAGGCGCTACTCACAGCCCTCGCTGCTCTATGACGGGAAAGACATTCTATAGGCGAAAAATAGAGAGGCCCTTATTTCTCCGCTCAGTTTATATCTTTCAGTCGATCTTAAAGGATCTGGGATGATCTGGAATGACCTATGAGGAACCCGGATTTCTTCGACGCCACTGGATCTGGATAGTTTTAGCGATCATACTCGTCGCCGTTCTCCTATATGGAGTCTATGTTTGGCTTAACTGGATGATCCTGCAGACCATGTATGCCAGAAAGGCTGGCATAGACTGGTTCAATACGGTCTTCTATAATGGCTTGACGTTTACTTTAGCGGCGATTCTAGCGTTGTTTTCAGTAAATCCGCTTTTTGGACGCAGCGACATATATGAGGCTTGGCAATCCATAAAGGTTGCAGTTACATCTGTATCCGGAGCCTTTGAGGCCGCCGCTCCGCCTTTTTCAGTTAAGGCTCGAGGGGCCATCTGGGCATTCTGGCAGTTCATTAAGTGGGCATTTGCATTCCTTGTGATCTCATCTTTAAATGGCATACCATTCCTTGGGAAGGTTACTCCGATCTTCTGCATGATCCTAGCTGGGATTGGAGATTGGAGTTTAATACCTAGGATACTCGTCTTACCCGTCCTTCCGGCCTCAAGCTCCGAACTCATCCATTTGATGCCTACGTTAGAGGTTGAATATCGCCTCTTATATGTGATCTCAGCGTTGACCCTCACGGTCATAGCCGTTAGAGTCTCGATAAAGCTCATCAAGCATTTCTTCACTGAGGGACAGAACATTTGGATGAGAGACCTATTCATCATATTCTCCTGCATAATGTTAGGCATAATCTTAGGCTCTCCATACTGGAGCATGGATGTTACAACACCCTACGATTATGTGATTTGTGTTACGCTTTTCGTCGGCTTCATCATCGCAGCTGTATACTTCCATCGCGGCGGATTTAGAGGTGAAATGAGAGGAAAACGCAGAAGGATAATCACATTCGCCGCCATCATAATAATCGGAATGATATTGGCTAATGCAGGCATCATAGCCTTCTTCAAACTTAACTGGAACAACAATTGGGTTCAATATGAATGGAAACCCCTAATGGAGAAGAGGATCGCCGTGACGAGATGGGCCGCTGGGATAGACGGGATAAAGAGACATTTAATCTCAGAGATCCCGACTGGCAACGTTACCAAGATACTCTCGCTGATCAGACAGTGGGATCATAAGGCGGCCTACACGAAAATGAAGAATCAGATAGGGGTTAACTGGATGACCCTAAGCGATTCAGACATAATTTATATCGGCGGACGAGAATACTGGGCGGCTCCAACGACGATCATGTATCCAAGCGACGATTGGATCAGCAAGCATCTCATCTACACGCATACCTCAAAGATCATAGTAATCGACAGCCACAGTGGAGAATTCGTGCCAGTCACAGAGGCTTTCGGCGTTAAGAGGGAGCCGCTCATATACTACGGCGAAGGATTCGACGTGAACGTCTACACGAACGTTAGGGGATTTGAGGAGATAGGGAACGTATCATATCCAGGAGAGCCAGATTACGTCCTCTCAGGGTGGCAGAGGATCCTCTGGTTCCTCCTTGAGGGGCAATTGGGATTCGCCTTCTCCCCGCCACAAGAGAAGATAAACATGCTATATTGCAGAAACGTCCTCAAGAGAGTAAATAACATTTTGATTTATGGCTTAAAGGCTGATCCAGACGTTTATCTTGTCAGTGACGGAGAAAGGATATATTACGCCGTTCAAATCTACATTGACTATCCGCTACATTCAGGGTTTGCCTCAAGCTCATACCTGAGATTCTTTGCTGTAGTGCTAGTTGACGTTGAGGATGGCAGAATGAAGGGATATGTTGTGGGCAAACCCGATGGATTCCTAATCGACTTCTATAGGAAATACTACTCACATTGGAGCAGTCCTCCCGAGTGGCTTATTCCGCAACTGAGATATCCAGAGGCCCTCCTTGGAATGCATGATCTACCAGGCCAGCTGGATGTAGACTTCTACTATCACGTTGAGGATCCATTCGTTTGGAGGTCAGGCTCACAATTCTATGAGAGGCCTGGAGCAACTGAGGTTTTATATGTGCTAATGATCAAGGGGAATAAACCGTGCTTCGTAGGCCTACAGCTCGTCGAGTTTCAGGCGTCTCCGGGGAGAAATCTCGCTGGGATCTACATAGCCTACGGTGGATCCGAGCTTGGACGCATAGAACTCTACAGCGTTCCGAACGCGACTACGCAGTTTATAGGTCCATCCGCAGCTTTACAGGCATTCGAGACTGACGATTATGTTCGAACCCAACTGACCCTGCTCACAAGCAGAAGATTCGGTAATATCTTATTATACTCGATTGGAAATAGGCTATACTATTTCATTCCGGTATATGTTGAGGCTGAGATAGCCAATGCCGTTATAACTAAGATGGCATTCATAGGCGTCATCGACGCTGCAACCGGAACTAAGGTCTCAATAGGATCGGATGCTGCCCATGCATACTATGCATTAATTGGAAGCCCAATTGAGATCGGAGCTAAGGATAGGCTTCGAAAGATTCTAGATCTATTTGCGGAAAAGAGGCTGAACGTGATCAAGCCCGTCAAGATCAGTGGGGACGTATGGATAAGAGTCGATAACCTCACATATACCAGTGAGAGTGAATGGGGAGAGGTGAAGGAGGCCATATGCGGATTTATTCAGAAATACGCTCAGAACTGCAGTGAAGCCTATCAGTGGAGAGAGGATGAGAACATCATAAATATTGGAGTTCTGGTCTCAAAGAACGGAATAGTCAAACTATACTATATTAGCATTAAGTATGCATAAGACCGAACATTTTTGATTAGCAGACATCTTTTCAAAATGGATATATGCATGATTAGGGAATCAAGAATAACCGTGCTTTAGAGCCTCGGCTTAGGCTGGGAGGATATGCAATGAGCCTTAAACCCTACTATTTCTCCTATTTGGGTAATGGATATTTGGGGATCCAGACATGTATAGATGGCACCGGAGCATACTTTAAGCCTAAGAGCTTCATTGCAGGCGTATATGACGGAGAATATGAGCGGATAGTTGAGATACCGAGATGGAGCGGAATATTCTTCTCCATTCAGGGGGAACATCCATTCTCAAGTCCAAACGATATAGGAGATTATTCTCAAAGGCTGGATTTCAGAAGGGCTGTTTTGTTAACAAGGTATGTCTGGACGAACCGAGGGAACCCGATAAACTTCAACATTTCATTCTTCACTTCAAGAGCTGATCCGCATGTAGCGGCTATCTCATTTGCTTTCTCTTCTGAACGGAGGGAAAGTGCTACTTTAGAGACTTGCTTGGATGCTTCTAGGCTGGGGAACTTAAGGGTTATAGAGAGAAGCGCTGAGAAGGATATATTATGGCTTGAAGTTGAAACCGAATCTTCTAAGATAAGAATTGCAGAGGCAACTAAGATACTCTGCAGGCCAAGCCCCTCAGCAATAAAAGGGGAGAACAAGGAGAGAACCGCCAAACTGAAATTGGATGTTGACCTAGAGAGCGGCGGAGAATATAATGTGCACAAATATACTGCATTCTACACCTCGTTAGATTCGGATGACCCCCTTCGGGATGCCATTACGAAGATTAAGGACTACACGGCTGAGAGCTTTCATAGACTATTTGATGAGCACTGCAGAGAGTGGAAGAAGATATGGGAGAGAAGAATAGAGGTTGATGATCCCGTTACCCAACGGAGGATAGATGCTTGCATATACTCCCTGGCATCTAGCGTCCGTGAAGGACAGGATCATAGCATACCGCCGATGGGACTATCAAATGATGGGTGGGGAGGACATATATTCTGGGATGCAGACTTCTTCATGTTCCCAGCTCTTATTCTTCTCTTTCCAGAGTTGGCTAAGAGCATAGTTGCTTATCGCTGTAGAAAGCTTGAGGCTGCTAAGGAGCATGCGAGAAGACATGGATGGGACGGTGCTTGGTATGGCTGGCAGACAGCCTCTTCTGGAAGGGAAGTATCTAGGGGAGGATACTCGGATGAGATACATATAGTCGGAGACGTAGCTTGGGCTCAGTGGCTATACTATCTAGTGACGGGAGACAAAGAATACCTAAAAGAGTGCGCCGCTCCAGTGATAATTGAGACTGCGAGGTTCTGGGCGAGTAGGGCCACGTATAATCCTAAGCGGGATCGCTATGAGATATTGAATGTCGTGCCACCTGACGAGTCTATCTGTGAAAGGTGGGGAAAGGAAACGATCGATAATAGTGCCTTTACAAACGCGATTGCACAATGGAATTTGAAGACGGCAATTAAAGTCTGCAGATTACTAAATATGAAGTATCCGGAGAAGTGGAAGGAGATAGCCGAGAAGATGTATATTCCCATAGACAGGGAGAAGGGAATCATCCTCGAGTATGAAGGCTATGATGGACATGCCATTAAGCAGCCGGATGTTCTTGAGATGATGTTTCCGCTTGAATATCCCATGAGCAGAGAAGTCATGGAAAAGAGCTTCGAGTACTACATAGATAAGCCAGACTGGAATCTTGGGCATGTCTTCTGCCCTTCAATACACTTAGCCGTTGCATGTAGACTTGGCAGACGCAGGGAGGCCTCGGAGCTCTTTAGGATATGGGATGATTTCTTCCTTCCTCCCCATAATGCAGTGAGAGAGATACTCATGAATGATAAAGGAATAGTATTTCTCACGGGTGCAGCGGGTTATCTACTGGATATAATTTACGGCTTTGCTGGGGTTAGAATATTCGAGGATGGAATTGAGGTGAAGCCTCTGCTTCCAGAGGGGATATCACGTATAGTTTTCAAGAAGATCCTCTATAGAGGGAAGGCTTATAGGTTGATAGTGGAGAAAAGGAACGGCATAGAAACCTACGACTTAAAGGAGACCAACAAGTAGCATCCTGATCTCCAAGGTGATCATTTTATTTCGCCTTAAGATTTAGAGAGTCTATAGAGAAAGATGTAAATCTGATGCTAAGATAATATTTTTTGGGAGAGGAAATGGACATCATAATTCAGAGGGACATCTCAGATCTCTCTTCTAGGAGGCTCTATGCTCAGATAACAACTGAGACATTAACACTGAAGGATCTCGTGCTCTCCTTAAGCGAAATAATCGATGACGAAAATAATGGATATCGCATTCTACCATTTGTGAATGCGAGAGGCGAGGGTTTACATCGCCTCGACATATATACATCATTAAGAAAGGAGAGGGCTGATAGGGCTTATATCATATCTAATGGAAGAAATACCATCTACATGCTCGATTACATCGTCAAGGCCAGAAGGGTATATCATGATCCAGTGCTCTGTATAATCGGACCGGATGCTGAGGAGATAGCCGAGCATGCATTAAAAAGGCTATCGAGGATCCTCCTATCAAAGACTTATCGCATAGAGTTGAATCAGCGGGCGATCGGGGAGTTCTCAAAGCTGATGGGCTATGAGAGAGCAGAAGTTATGAGGGCTCTCTCTGAGATCTTCAAGGAGGCTGAAATGGCCTTGAAGATTAAGCTTCTCAGGGGTGGAGACAGTGAGGAGAAGCGTCCAAGCGTAGGAAAGAGATTATCGGAGAAGATCATTAAGGAGATCGAGAGGAGACCCCTCTCAGTCGAGCCTATAAGACTTGAGGATATAATCCCATTCGGAGCGACCATAATCCTAATCATAATATTGCTAATCATCCTAATGAGGCTCTAAACGCCTCCATTCAATGGTGATCAACATGCAGAAGGAAAGAAGCGAGCAGATACTTGAAGACTTCAATCTGTGGTTAAAGACGAAATTTACAAATGTATTCTGGTTTAGGGGTCATAAATTCGAGAAGGCTGAGGGGGAAGGAATACTCATCGACGGAGGCTTCTTCACGGAAGAAGAGGCTAAAGAAATCTTTAAGATGCTTAATTCCAAAAATCCCATTTCAAGGTTAAATGCTACATTCATCATTTGGGAGCGGAATGGAATTCTATTGAAGCTCCTGATAGTTCTATCCGTCGTCGCTCTAATCCTCATATACATAAGGATTAGAAAGTGATCATCTGAATCTTTGAAGTCTTCCGAGCAGTTCTTTATCTCCCTCATAATCTCCGACGCACGTAGCTATTATCCCATCTACTACATCCTCAAGTTTCTCAGCGAATTCCACGGCGTTCTCCATCGTAGCCGTGACTGGCCATCCGATCATCTTTATGATCTCGGCATTCTTGGGAGTTCCAACCACGAAGTATGCATATATCGGCTTTCCTAGGCGCCTACACTCATCCGCAATCTGCCTCAGCATTGGAAGGGACTTCTCCTCAAGCCTCATGAAGAAAAAGAAGTCCCATGCATCTCTAACCCTTGCAATCGCATCCTCAACTGGTCTACGCGCAGTTAAAAGACAGCCGATCTTCAAGTTCTTTACGCGCACAGTCTTACGCAGAAACTCCCGGGCCTCCTCTGAGGACTTAAGCATATGTATCGGCTCGCCATACTTTGGAGGATCACCCATCGTGAGAACTATTCCATCCAAGCCGACGGCGTCTCCGGCTAGAGCTAGGCCTCCGGCCTCCACAGGCCCCTTATAGCGTAACACGAATATGGGTATCGCCATCTTATCTGGATACTTTGTCTTTAATACGCATCCCACAGCCGTTCCGCTTGGAGCCGGCCTTCCAGCCGCACTATCTGTTATGTTCCATCCATCAACCAAATCCTTCGTCTCCTCAGCCATCCTCAGAAATTTACGGGTTGGAACGAATTCATGCAGGATCTTCATTGCGGACACCATACAAAGATGATAACATCAAGAATAAAAGATCTTTGCTATGTTCGTGAAGCGAAGAGCAAAAATAATTTAGGATCCTAATTATTCCAGTTTGGACGTGATTTGTATGGATTTAGTTGATACTCACGCGCATCTTGAAGAGATAGGAGATCTCGACGGGGCTATTCGGAGGGCTGAAGAGAAGGGTGTAATAGCCATAATAACTATGGGAATGGATGTAAAGTCGAGTTTATGGTCTCTGAATGAGAGCGGGAAACATCAGACTGAGAATCTTAAGATTTACCCGGCGATCGGAATACATCCATGGAATGCATCGTCCATAAATGATATAGAGGGGAGTCTTAGGTTTATTGAGGAGAATGCGCATCGCACAGTTGCTATTGGAGAGATAGGACTGGATTACTGGTATGAGAATGCACGGGAGAACCCAGAGGTTAGAAGGAGACAGAGGGAGGTCTTCCGCGGACTTCTTGAGATAGCGAAGAGATACGATAAGCCAGTTTCGATTCATAGCAGGGGGGCATGGATCGATTGCGTTGAGACTGTGATAGAGATGCAGATTAGAAGGGCAGTGTTCCACTGGTTCTCCGGACCGAAAGAATCCTTAAAGAGGCTTCTCGATCACGGATATTACATCTCGGCTACGCCTGCTGCGAGCTACAGCCAAGAGCATAGAGCCGCCATTAAATATGCTCCCTTAGAGAATCTCCTTTTAGAAACAGATTCGCCAGTCAATTACCGCGGCAGAAGAGCTGAGCCTGCGGATGTAGTTAAGAGCCTATCTGCTGTTGCAGAGTTGAAGGGCCTGAATGAGATTAGGGTTGCTGAGGAGACGACGGAGAATGCTAAACGAGTATTCGGGATTACGTGACTACTTTGACTACGTTTCCGAATCTTTGAACTCCAAGATCCTCCGCGACAATTATGCATTTAGCCCGTAAAATATACACGATTGGCTTTGAGATTAAATGTTCAAGATCTGTTAGGCTCTCGTAGTTTCCCTGCCCCTTCGATATTATCAAATCAACATTCCGTAAGAGATCAAGGAATTCCCTTGACGATTCTTCTAGATCGACGCCTATATGGTCACTGCCGGTAGTTATTACCTTCGCCACCTCGCCTAATCCGATCTGCTCAGCATCCTCCAGAGTTGCATCATTCAATATTGGACCGGCCTTCACAGCCGCGAATATCTCAACGGGATAATTCATCTTGATGATCCGCATTAGAAATTTATCGAAGACTATCTCTCCAGCATTATCCAGCAGATATAGGATTCTCCTCGAGTTTGAAAGCGCATCCATAAATTTGTCTGTGTCATCTATGGCTAGGCAACCGTTTAGGCACCTCTTTAAGTCCTCTTCAAGTCTACTCATTGAGAACTCATGTCCCTCAACCTCGAAGTCTATGGTGTTTCCGCAGATCGTCCCCAAGACTGAGAGTTTAAATGCATCCTCAAACTTCGCCTCTTTGCATTTACGATCTAAGACCCGTATCACCCTCAGAGCTATCATGTTAGATTTGCGCTTTAACTCCCTAAATGGATCAGCGTTTCCCGTTATCCTTCGAGCCATTCTCTGGACGTATGTATGAAGACATGGCGGCGTGATCTCTGCTAAGTCGTATTTTTCGGCAAGCCATCTTAATGTCTCATAGATTATCTTCCTTCTCAGAGCCTCATCCATCGTAGATTTAACTGCGATGTCATAGGCGGCTCTTACAGTGCAGGGAATACAGAGCAATTGAGCCTTCAATGTATTTCTCCCCCATCTTAACTCCCAGAAGCTTATAAGAGGGAGTAGATAAATTTGAGCATGATCATCTTGGGTGCCTAGCTTTGAATTCTCCACCATACAAATGCAGGGTTATAGTTGATGAACGGGAAAGAGCCTCTAAAGTTCCTGAGTTTCTAAGGAAACTCGGAGTGCTCGTTGATTTTAGGATGCTTGAGATAGGAGATTATATACTCCCCGAATATGCGATTGAAAGGAAGGAGATCCGAGACTTCTTGAGGTCGATTTTTTCGAGGAGAATCTTTGATCAAGCAAGGAGGCTAAGGGAAGTTTATGAGAATCCAATATTGATCGTTGAGGGAGACGTATCATCTTTAATTGAAGAGGGAATAAATCCGTCAGTTATTTGGGGAGCCTTAGCAGCAATCACTTTAGATTATGAACTAAGGATCTTCTTTACGCCAAGCCCCGAACAAACAGCAAATCTAATCTATACTTTGGGAAGGAGAAGATCCTCGGAGGTTACGGGGCCAATAATAAAGGGAAAACCGAAGATCGAGGATTTAAGAGCCATGCAGATCCACATAGTTGCTTCTCTGCCGGGGATAGGACCTAAACTCGCCGATAGGCTTCTGAGGAGATTTAAGTCAGTCAGGAGAGTATTTATGGCTACGGCCGCTGAACTCTCAACTGTAAGCGGGATCAGCAGGAAGACATCCGATAGGATCAAGAGGGTTTTAGATGCATCTTACAGTCCATCAGCCAAGCCGGCGATGCAGATGAGACTTGATGATCCAAAAGGTTTAAAAGTGTAGAAGACATGAGAAATTTCAAACCTCAATTTGAGGTTTTGCAGCATCAGTTTGCTGCTTAAACTTGTATCCACAATCTGGAAAAAGATGAAATAAGATGCGGGCGAAATGGAAGAAGAAAAGAGTTCGCCGTTTAAAGAAGAAGAGACAGAAGAGGCGTGCGAGATACAAATAGAGACTCAGCAAAGTTAATAGGTTAACCCATAAAATATGGATGTGAGGGAGTAAAGAGGCTATGCCGAGATTCAGACATACCGAACGTATATTGAAGCTCTTGAGGAATAAGGAGAACATACGTGATATTGGGATAATTGCCCATATAGATCATGGAAAGACCACAATGACCGACAGCCTCCTGGCGGAGGCCGGACTTCTTTCACCGAAGATAGCCGGAGAAGCCAGGGCATTAGACTATCTGGAGGAGGAGCAGAAGCGCGGAATAACCATCAAAACTGCGAACATATCACTATTACATGAGGCGGATGGAAAGAGCTATATAATTAACTTGGTTGATACTCCTGGGCATGTAGACTTCACGGGGAAGGTTACTAGGGCTTTAAGGGCTATTGACGGGGCAATCGTAGTTGTCGATGCAGTCGAGGAGGTTATGGTTCAGACCGAGACCGTGACGAGGCAGGCTTTAAGCGAAAGGGTTAGGCCAGTTCTATTCATAAATAAGATTGATAGGCTCATTAAGGAGCTGAAGCTCACGCCTGAAGAGACGCAGAAGAAGCTCGCCCGCATAATCCGCGACTTCAACAACCTGATAGATCTCTATGGAGAGCCGGAGTTTAAGCAGAAATGGAAGGTTGACCCGGCTAAGGGAAGCGTTGCCTTCGGCTCAGCGCTTCATCGATGGGGATTCACAGTTGACATAGCAAAGAGAAAGGGCATAATGTTCGATGACGTAGTTAAGGCCTATAAGGAGAATAGGTATGAGGAGCTCCAGCAGATAGTTCCACTCCACGAGGCAATCTTAGAGATGGTCGTGAATCACCTTCCAAACCCAATTGAGGCTGCAAAGTATAGGATTCCGAAGATATGGAAGGGAGACATAGACTCCGAGATAGGACAGGCAATGCTGAACTGCGACCCGAACGGTCCAACGGTGATGTGCATAACAAACGTTCAGATGGATCCACATGCCGGAATAGTCTCAACTGGAAGGCTCTTCTCAGGCGACATCAAAGAGGGAGATCAGGTCTATTTGGTGGGCGCTAAAAGAGAGTATCGGGTACAGCAAGTCTCAATGTATATGGGGGCATTCAGGGAGGTTGTTGATCACCTAGACGCCGGGAACATAGCCGCGGTTCTCGGACTTGACATGGCCAGGGCCGGGGAAACCCTCGTAGATGCAAGGTTCGCCAGCGACATGATCCCATTTGAGAGGATAACATATATCTCCGAGCCTGTCGTTACAATAGCGCTTGAGCCTAAGCATCCCAAGGATCTACCGCGGCTCGTAGATGTCATGAATAGACTCTCAATAGACGACCCGAACCTCGTAACTACGATCAATAAGGAGACGGGTGAGTATCTTCTAAGCGGAATGGGAGAGCTCCACTTGGAGATTGCAATTAAATTCATGAAGGAGTATGCTCCTGGACTTGAGATAATCACTTCGAAGCCCATAGTCGTTTATAGAGAGACTGTCACAAAGCCCGGGATAATCGCCATGGCAAAAAGTCCAAACAAGCATAACAGATTCTGGGTTCAAGTTGAACCGTTGGAGGAAGAAGTCATCAGAATGATCGAGGATGGAGAGATAGACGAGGCGATGGGCAGGAGGCGAATGGGAGACATACTATTCAAGAAGGCAGGATGGCCGGCGGATGAGGCTAGAAATGTATGGGCAATAGAGGAGCACAGAAACATACTCGTGGATCTTACGAAGGGAGTCCAGTATATGAGAGACGTGAGGGACATGGTGATCTCAGGATTCAGATGGGCATGCCAGGCGGGACCCCTATGCGAGGAGCCAATAAGAGGGATCAAAGTCAAGATCATAGATGCTCAGCTCCATGAGGACCCAGTGCATAGGGGGCCAGCGCAGATCATGCCTGCAATTAGGAGAGCGATCTTCGGGTCGTTCCTAACGGCGAATCCCGTGCTTCTAGAGCCGATCTATAGGATTCAGGTTACCGTCCCAGTTGAGTGGGTTGGTCAAGTGAGCAGCCTATTGACGAGAAAGCGTGGGAGAGTATTATCTTCAGAGCAGAAGGGAGCCCTGCTCTCAGTGGATGGCTATATACCAGTGGCTGAAACGTTCGGTTTGGCGGCTGAACTTAGATCGTCAACCTCTGGACATGCATTCTGGCAGAGCCAATTCGACCATTGGGAGAAGCTCCCAGAGAACCTAACGAAGGAGATCATAGCTGAGATAAGGAATAGGAGAGGATTGCCCCCTGAGATACCCGACGCTAAGAAGTTCATCGATGAGGCATAAACCTCTCCAGCAAATCCCTACAATATGATGTGCCATCACAGATGCTCGTGTTAAGCGCTGGGAAACCCTCCCTACATGAGGCAAAATTCAATTCATACTCCAAAACTATATTTCGGATCCTCCTGATTATATCGAATCGCTTACTTCTACTTAGATATTTATATCCCGAGATCCATACGCCATCCTTGTAGGCTTCAACTAATTTGCTGAATAAATCTGGATGCTCATCTCTCAATGACCGGAAGAACCCCCTAACCGGCTTGAGCGTTGAGACCGTAATCTGCCTAACCCCTATCTCAGCCGATCTAGAGATTATCTCCTCTACATCATCATAATTCAAGTTGACCTCTGGAATGAGCGGATCGATCCTTACAACAGTCGGTATTCCCTCATCTGCTATGCGCTTCAGGGCTGAGAACCGAAGATCAGGTGGAGGAGCATAGGGCTCGATCATCTCGGCAACCTCCCGCCTCGGAGTTGTTATAGTCACGGATACAACAGTCCGAGTCTTCTTGAGAATATCGATATCCCTCACGACGAGGTTGGACTTTGTAACTATAAGTATGGGAAACCCCTTCTCTGCGAGAACCTCCAAGCATCTCCGCGTAATCTCATATTTTTTCTCTAAGGGCTGATATGGATCAGTTGCATCACTGAACATTACTGGCAGGTGAGGAGTGGTATTCTCAGCCATCTTAACTATATCATCCTTCAACTTCAAACGCGGAATTACCGGGCCTCTAAAACTAGGAAATTTAATCGAATAGCAGTAGATGCATTGATGTGCACATCTGCCGAGGTATGGATTCACATTGTACTTTGGGGGGCAGGTGCAAAATGCCGATTTTACGACATTAAAGAGTGGAAGTCTCATCTCTCCAGAATGAGGTAACAGTTAAACACGGAATAAATAAACAGTGATCCTGCCTTAAAGTTTTCCATAAATGCATTTAGCTCTTTATGGTATCGAGCATGCAGGGATGAGAATGTAATGAATGAGGAAGAATTTAAAAATCCAGGTAAGATTTATAGGCCTTCTCCATTCTGGTCGTGGAATGACAAACTCGAGGAAGAAGAGCTCAGATGGCAGATTCGAGAATTCGCTGATAAGGGATTCGGCGGATACTTCATGCATGCAAGGATCGGACTTGCCACTGAATATTTATCGGATGAGTGGATGAAATGCATAAAGGCCTGTCTGGATGAGGGGAAAAAGGTAAACTTAGAGTCTTGGCTGTACGATGAAGACAGGTGGCCGAGCGGTTTTGCCGGAGGCAAAGTTCCAGCTAAGGGCGATAAGTATCGCATAAGATTCCTCAGCATGAAGGAAGTAAAAGCTGAGGATGTTGATGATCTTCTGGCCGAACCATCCGTCCAAGCGATTTATGAGATTCAATTCTCCTCAGGTAGGATAACATCGTATAGACGGATAACAGAGGCTGGGCAAATAGAGGGTAAAGGCAGAATATTAGCGTTTAAGGAGGAGATAGATAGGCAGTCGAGCAGATGGTTTAACGGGGAGACCTACGTGGATCTGTTGAATCAAGAGGTTACGGAGGAGTTCTTAAGGATTACGCTTGACGCTTATGCGGAGAGATTCAGAGATGAGTTTGGAGAGTTCATGCCTGGAATATTCACTGATGAACCCAATTACAGCCCTGATCCTAAAAGGGGAATCCCATGGACCGATGATCTACCCGAATACTTCAGGAGCCTCAATGGATATGACCTGCGGGATAAGCTTCCGCTACTTTATTTTAAGGCTGATGGATACCATAAGGTTAGATATGACTTCTGGAGAACCGTCACGCTGAAGTTCGTTGAAGCATACACGAAGTTATACGCGAAGCGCTGCGATGATCTTGGGCTGAAATTAACCGGGCACATGCTATGCGAGGATAATCTACACATTCAAATCCAGAGAATCGGGGCTGCAATGCCCCATTACGAGTATATGCATATCCCCGGAATAGACCATCTGGGAAGGAACATTGATAATCCGCTTACTTTGAAGCAGTGTTCAAGCGTGGCCCACCAGTTCGGACGCGTCAGAGTCCTATCTGAACTCTTCGGATGCAGCGGGCATAGCATGACATTTGAGGATCAAAAGTGGATTGGAGACTTTCATCTTGCATTGGGCATCACATTCTTCTGCCTGCATCTTTCACTATACACGATGAAGGGGAATGCTAAGAGGGATTATCCGCCGACATTCAGCTATCATCAGCCCTACTGGGAACACCTTAAACTCTTAAATGATTACTTCGCCCGTGCAAGCTATGTCTGTTCTCAGGGAGAGTTTAAGGCTGATATACTCGTGCTTCACCCGATAGGAAGCGCCTGGGCCACGTACACTCCATCTGAAAAGCCAGATCCAGAGTTATGGAGATACCATGAGGAACTCGTGAAGCTGCAATCTATACTCTTAGAGATCCATAGGGACTTCGATTATGGAGATGAAATAATAATCTCCAGGCATGGCCGAGTCGAGGATGGCAGCTTCATCATAAACAAGGGCAAATATAGAGTCGTGGTGGTTCCTCCATCACTGACATGGTCGGAGGGGACAGTTGAACTGCTTGAGAAGTTCCTTGAGAGCGGTGGAAAAGTCATCTTTGTTGGTGAGGTTCCAAGCCTAATAGATGGAGAGCCTAATGAGGGAAGATGGCAGATGATCCTATCACATCCAAACGTCTGGAAAACCGAGAATTCAAGGAAGAGCCTAACTGAAGTTTTAGATGAAGCAGTCGAGAGGGACATAAGCATAGCAGATGAGGATGGAGAGGAAATAGGAGATATACTTGTGCATCACAGAGTCGACGGTTCACGGCACATATACTTCCTGGCAAATACAAGTCGAACAAGGACATATGAGGCCATCATGAAATTCTCGCAGGTAGGAGAAGTAACTGAATGGGATCTCTTTAGTGGAGATGTCTCACGTGTTGAGGCTGTCACGCAGGGAAGCCAGACGATCCTAAGAGCAGTCTTTCATCCAGTTGGAAGCCGCGTCTTCGTCGTGGATACATCTAAGCCTCCATATCCTCAAGGGACTTTACCAAAATATGAAGTAACGGAGGATGTGAGAAAGCTCTCGGAGAAGTGGAGATTCAAGCGTTTACATCTGAATTCCTTCGTGATCGACTCATGTGAGTATAGGTTTGACGATGGTAGGTGGATGGGGAAGAAGCCTATATGGAAGATTAGGCATGAGGCTTGGCGTAGGGCTGGATTTGAAAGATACGTTGAGGCTCAGCCTTGGATCCTAATAAAGAAGAATGTGAAGCCCACTAGGATCTTCAAGTTGAGCCTACGCGCATCCTTCAGGTCTGAGATCAAGCCCAAAAGATTATTCCTCGTCATGGAGGAGGCTGAGAAATGGATGATCCGAGTTAATGGAGTCCCCGTTTCAGTTGATACCTCAAGGTGGTATTGGGACAAGAAATTCCGGACGATCGATCTGTCAGAGCATGTGATTAAAGGAGAAAACGTAATTGAGGCTGCATGCACATTCGATTGGAACGCTCCAATTGAGAACATATATCTCGTCGGCGACTTCGGAGTTAAGAGGCTATCGGAGACGGAATATGCCATTACAGATGAGCCTCAAACGCTCAGCGATGGGAGCTGGGTTGAGCAGGGATACCCATTCTATGCGGGGACAATGCGTTATGAAACGGAATTTGATTTTGACCGTGAATTGCGATCCGATGAGAGGGCTATAGTGCGTCTTCCAGAGGCTAAGGGAACGCTCTTCCTAGTTAGAGTTAACGATTCTAAGCCTATACCGATATGCTGGAGGCCCTTAGAGGCTGATGTAACTGGATGCGTCAGAAAGGGAAGGAACAGGCTGACTATTGATGTCGTTAGCTCATTAAGGAACACCTTCGGTCCACTCCATCATAAAGCCGGAGACCTCCACATGGTCGGTCCACACTCATTTAGAGACGAGGAGAACTGGACTGACTCGTATCAGCTCGTGCCTTATGGGCTGATTAAAGGCATTGAACTTGTCATCCGAAGCTTGAAGTATAAGGGTAGCTGAGCCTATCAAAACGAGTATCCAAATGATCTACCACGGAGTCCTCTTTATCCTCAAATGATAGGCTATTTTATTAGTGAGGAGATGTAAAAGGCCCGTTAAGAGTAGAATTATTATCACTTCAGTCGGTGTTGGAGGCTCAATCAAATAGCCGAAGGCTAACGCGACTACGACGAAGCTCATCTGATCAATTATTGGAAGGGATGCTCCTGGCTTTAGATTAAGCCTCCTCTTGATGAATGAGCCGAGGAGATCCCCGGTCATGGCGCCCAATGATAGAGCAAAGCCTAATGGCACGTCGACTTTTAAGTAACCTACGCTTGCTCCGAAGACCCACTGGATCAATCCGACGAATGTGCCAATCGCTAGGCCTGAGATGAAGCCTCTAATAGTCTTGTGGGAGCCGAAGATCGGCTTTCCATCCAAGAATTTCTTTCCGAAGTCCAATGGTTTTCCGCCTCCAAAGATTACTGGCGCTCCATTTGCACAGTATGCTGGGAGGATGTAGTAGAGCGACTTAAGGATCTCCATGACTATCATGTTTAGCTGCTGCATCTCCATCCAGTATATGATCATCTAACTTTTAAGGTCTTGGGATCACCGCTCATACCAGGCTCTTCTTAAAGTGCCAGTCTCAACCTCTGTTATGCGGCTCAACTCCTCCTTTAGGGCTATAGTCTTTATCAGAGGAGGCTCAGGAAGCCTATTCCCATAATTGTCATAGCCTATGTGAATGAATTCCGGATTGATCTCCCTTATCCAATCTGCAAATTCAAAATCGAAGTCTAGGATCGGCTCGATCACGATCACCTTCCGGCTCCAGTCCAGATCACGCATCGCCTCGAATCTCTCTCTTGGAGCAGGGGCTCTAGTAACCTTATATGGCCTATTAGTCTCGATCGTCGCTCCTAAGAGCATGTTACTTCTGAATTTATCCGTGAATTCATGGTATCTCTTTGGGTTCTTCGTTAAGAATAGGAATAGAGAATCCATCTTTGCCCCAGCAACCCTCAAGACCCTTTCTATCCAATCTCTCGGAACCCAGTCCCCCCACATATCCCCCATATCGGAGACGAAGACAAACTCGCCTCTCGGGAACTTCTGCCTCAGCCTCCACTCGGCGAAGGCAGGCTTAAAATCGTGGGTTTTATACGGCTCAATCCCCAGTTCAGCCAGCCTTTTAGAGTATCTTCTCGCCCAGCAATACACGCAATTATGCAGACATCCAGTTATCGGATTCCAAGAGATCATAACCTATACATTTTCTCCTAGAGCAGATCCTCCCCGCCTAAAATATACTCAAGAATCGTATTTTTCTCTTTAATGGATTCAACTATCAGGTCGGGCTTCAGATCCTTCAACTCGCTTTCAGAGTAGAATCCCGATGGTATGGCTATGCATCTCATCCCAGCCCTCTTGGCGGCCATAACCCCGAATATCGAATCCTCAACGACTACGCATTCCTCTGGCTTGCATCCGGCGGCCTCAGCGCACTTAAGGAATATCTCCGGGTTAGGCTTTGGATCCTCGATCTCATCTGCCGTAATGATGATATCAAAGTAATCCAATATCCCCTTTTCCGCTAGGATCTTCTCGATGATCCTTCTGTTGCTCATAGTTGCTAGGGCAATCTTAACCTTCGACTTCAAAGCCTCTAAAAGGTCTGTTACGCCTTCAAAAAGCTTGACCTTATATGTAAGCTCCAGATGGATCTTGATCTTCTCCTGTAAGAGCTTATCAATAAGCGACTCATCATACTTTATTCCGGAGTGCTTTAATGCGTTCTTAAGCATGTTCCTCGCTCCTATCCCGATCTGCCTCTCGAGGAATTCATCCGTTACGTGACATCCAATATTATGGAGCACCCTTTGAAATGCCTCTATGATGGCATCCCGAGTATCAGCCAATGTCCCATCCCAATCGAATATCACCATCCTAAACATGGATCTCCGCTCCTAACGTGCGAATCATTCTCGTCTGACCTTTACGAGCGGCATCAAATAGAGGTTTAGGAAGCCTCTGCTGATCTATGTTGGCGGATAATCATGTATTCCATCCTCCTCTATTGAGAGGAGAAATGTCAGATTCTTTTCCGCCCCATAAGCCTTCTCAACCATGCACCTAACTATGTTTGATCTCTCAGTTCTCGAGAGCTTTATGACCCCGCTCGACCAGAACTTTAGGGTTCTAGTGGCTACAGGAGTGAAGTCTTGGGCTTCCATTATGCTTCTAACCTGGCTTAGCAGCAGCACCGATAGGGGAGTTGCTCTGGCGATCTGCATGAGAACGGCGACTTGACGATTCAATTCCCTATTGAGATTGAAGATGTCACCCTTACTTGCGATCTCCGAACGGTAATGCGAGGTTATCGTATCGAAGACTATAAGCCCAAATCTTTTAGTGATGTATTTTTCTAAGCCGTCAATCAGGCTGATCTGCTCCTGAAATGAGGATAGCCTAGCAATAATTATCATCTCCGAAATCTCATCTATGTCTGACTGGGCGATCTGAGACAGCCTCTCCGGCGTGAAGGTTCCTTCGCAATCGATATAGAGCGTCTTGAATCCAATTCTAGCCGCGTTGACGGAGCATTGTATCGCCAGTCCAGTCTTGCCGGTCTCAGCCTCCCCATATACAAGGGTGATCTCTCCGATGGGTAATCCTCCATTCAAGGCCATATCCAAGCGCATGCTCCCCGTAGTTATCCTCTGCTTCAATACATCAGCACCCTTCATATAGAGGAGGCCTCATAGTGGATTGCCGTGATGAATCATACGGATCTGTGAAAAACTCTTTAAAGATTTAAATGTTGTTTATTCCATTCTTTCT
>Ga0209410_1000224_pt1 | contig 24835 bp, 13 predicted proteins | sample Mar14436cmmetaG_FD_184135 | JGI IMG/M metagenome (GOLD analysis project Ga0209410, IMG submission 184135) | Marine hydrothermal vent microbial communities from Guaymas Basin, Gulf of California to study Microbial Dark Matter (Phase II) - Marker... ... | reverse complement strand
TGAGAAGGATACGGATAAGAACGCAGCCTACACGACGCTCTATACTTGCCTTACAACGCTCATTAAGCTGCTCGCTCCCTTCATACCATTCGTAACCGAAGAGATCTACCAGAACATAGTTCGCAACGTCGACCCAAAAGCCCCGCAGAGCGTTCATCACGAGAGATGGCCAAAACCGAATGAAAAACTGATTGATGAGGAGTTAATGTCTGATATGGATTTGGCAATAAAGGTCTGCGGTCTAGGACGATCAGCTAGGGGCAGATCTGGAATAAAGATCCGTCAGCCGCTCTCAAAGATGATCGTTGTAGCAGACGAGGAGGCCCTCAATAGAATTGATAAACTTAGAGAGCTGATAGTTGAAGAGCTGAACGTAAAGGACATGCTCCTAACGACAAAGAGAGAAGAGGTCCTCGAATACGCCGTCAAGCCGAGACCAGATATTCTGGGCAGGAAGTATGGAAGTAAATTCCCGAAGATACAGAGGGCTATAGAGGAACTCGACGCCCATGACCTAGCTGAGACCTTCAAGAGTGGAAGAAGCATATCACTGAAGATCGAAGATGAGAAAATAGAGGTACATCCAGAGGAGGTTGAAGTTTTAACGCGTCCAAAGGAGAATTATGCGATTGCCGAGGAAAACAATATCCTCGTGGCGATCGATACTAGAATCACCGATGACTTGAGGAGGGAGGGACTTGCACGAGATGTCGTTCGAAGAATACAGAACCAAAGGAAGGAGGCAAACTTCAAGATTGCAGATTGGATAGAGACATACTATGAGGCCGGGCCTGAATTAACGAGGGTATTCGAGGAGTTTAGGGATTACATAGCAAATGAAACTCTATCTAAGGTTATTCGAAGGTCGGAGCCTCCAGAAGGAGCTTACATTGCAACCTATAAGATCGGAGGAGAAACATTAAAGATTGGGCTCGTCAAGGCCGAGGAACAAAGCAGCTGAGAATTACGCTCAAATTTTTCCGCGGGATCATCTTGGCACAGAATGACTCTTCAATCCTCGACTTGAACTTTCTCCCCCCTAAAGTTACGTTTAAACTTACCTAGCTCCCCCATTACTTCTCTCAGCATAGATGAGTCAAATACTGGACCATCCCTGCATACCCTGTATCTTCCAATCACGCAGCTCCCACAAATCCCAATCGCACATCTCATGATACGTTCAAGACTGGCTTGCATCGGAATCGAGTATTTCTCAGCCAAGCAATAGAGCTTGCGGATCATAGATTCCCTTCCACAGGCATAAAGCGAATCGAACCTCTTCTTAGAGAGAGCCTCCTCGGCGGCATCAACGGCCGTCCCCCTCAAACCATAAGTTCCATCATCCGTTGCAAATATCACTTCTAAGCCATACTTATCACGGAGGAAACTAAGCTGATCCCTAAAGATTATCTCAGAATGAGTTTTCGCTCCCTCTATAAAAGTCACCCTCACATTCCTACTTAAGAGCCTATCCGCGAGCATTAACAGTGGAGCCGCTCCTATGCCCCCAGCAACTATAAGGGCGTTTCTTCCAATAATCCTAAAGTAGGAGCCGAAGGGGCCTCTGATGCCTAAGTTATCACCTCTTTCCATTTGGTTTATGGCATGTGTCGCCTCACCTACATCCTTAACGGTCACAGATGCTAATCCATTAGATGCCGATGATATGCTTAATGGAATCTCGTCCACATCCGGAATCCAAGCCATAACAAATTGGCCCGGTTTAGCTTGACAGCAGAGATCATCTCTGAAATATAATGTCTTAACGTCTCTCGCCTCGGCTTTAGCCTTAACTATCCCAACGATTCTGAGAACATTATTTTTTATGTGCCAAGCCAACTATATCCCTCACACTCTTGAAGCCCTTTCTTTGAAGATAATATTTTATGCCTTCAGCGATCGATCTGAATACTGATAATCCCTCAATTGCGATTGCCGATCCTATCTGAACTGCTGATGCTCCGGCTAGAATCAATTCGACAGCATCCCTCCACGTCCTAACCCCTCCGCAACCAATTATGGGAATATCTACAACCTCGTAAATCTCGTATATGCATCTCACGGCTATGGGCTTAATTGCGCCTCCAGATAGACCTCCCACTTTATTCGCAAGTACCGGCCTGCACGTCTCAATGTCTATGGCCATTGCCTTAACGGTATTTATGGCCGTTATGGCATCGGCGCCAGCTGAGGCCGCGGCGGCCGCTATCTCCCTTATATCCGATACATTCGGAGTTAACTTCGCAAATACAGGATTATTAATTGACCCCTTCACCATCTTAACTACCTGGCTTACCAGACGTGGATCTCTACCAATTTCAGCTCCTGCACCTCTAACATGAGGACATGAGAGGTTTAGTTCAATAGCATCTGCGCCCGCGTTGACAGCCATACTAGATACTTCAGCGTATTCCTCCGGAGAGAACCCATAAACACTGACAATAAGAGGAACCTCCAAGTCGCGTAATCTCTTGATCTCATCGACAAACTTTTCTATTCCAGGATTTGGAAGCCCAACTGCATTTAGAAATCCGCACTCAACCTGTATTACTGTTGGATTCTTATATCCGTCTCTAGGTTTAGGACCGACCGACTTCGTCGTTACCGCCCCAGCGCCGGCACGGGCGACCTCACGCAGATATTCAGCCGAGGAGCCGAGTATTCCAGATGCAAGGATCGTTGGATTTCTAAGCTTCAACCCCGCTATCTCAGTCTTTAAAGAAACGTCCACCAGATTCATTCTCACCAGTCTCTATTTAAAAAAGCAGTCTCTCCTAATAAAATAGATGATCCCAAGTCCTTCGGGTATGGAAAACGTTATTGGTGAAAGCGGACATTAATCTTTCATGCAATATGGTGAAGAAGAGTTGAAGGCCTATATAATTCCGTCGATCATTGGAATTTTAGGTTTTGGAGAGAGGGGTGAACTCATAGGAAAGAGACTTTTTCCTAAGGATCCAAAGAAGATAGCGAAGAGGCTTAAACGAATAAATTCTGGAGAGATCATACCGGAAATGAAGAATCTGATCAGCGAACTCAAGAATAAGGGTTATGAAACATTCATATTTGAGGATCTTGATCTCGCAGAGAACATTCGTGAAAAGATGGGAATACCTTCCGAAGTTGAACCCCAATCTGAAATTGGCAAATCACTCCGTGAAAGATTAGGAGAATACGCCGTCAAATTCGATTTTTTAAAGTCCACCTTAGATTTGCCAAGGTTGATCCATGAAGTCTCAATGGAGATCTCGAGGGCATCCGTTAAAGAAGCCGCTGAAAGGAGGGATTTCCTGATAATACAGGCCGTTGAAGCGTTAGATGATTTAGATAAGACATTAAATCTATTTGCAGGTCGAATACGTGAATGGTATGGGCTTCACTTTCCCGAGCTCACGCATCTAATAGGTAAACATGAATTATATGCCAAGCTAGTATATAAGCTAGGAAAGAGAGGGAACTTTTTAAACGAGAAACTTGAAGGATTCGATCTGCCAAAAGATAAAGTTAAAGAGATCGTAGGGGCTGCTCAAACATCTATGGGCGCAGACCTGAATGATCAGGACTTAGAGCAGATAAGGATGCTCTGCAGTCAGTATTTGAGCCTATCAGAGACGAGAAGAAAAATCGAGAGGTATTTAAGTGATATGATGAAAGAGGAAGCTCCAAACATTTCGGCATTAACCGGGCCAATACTAGGTGCGAGATTAATAGCTCTTGCCGGTGGACTTGAGAATCTAGCGAAGATGCCATCTAGCACAATACAGGTTTTAGGCGCTGAGAAGGCTCTTTTTAGATCGTTAACTACCGGGGCGCGTCCCCCAAAGCATGGAGTCCTCTTCCAGCATACACTCGTTCATGGATCAAAGAGATCTCTTAGAGGGAAGATCTCCAGGCTGCTTGCTGGGAAGATAGCCATAGCGGCGAGAACCGATGTTTTCAGCGGGGATTATATCGGAGACAAATTGAAGAAGGCTCTCTTGGAGAAGGTGGAGGAGATAAGAAAGAAGGGTTCAAGGAGAAAAGTTTCGAGGAAGAAGCGTAGGGGGAAGCGGAGATGAACATAAAGGCTATTCCGCATCAAAGGTTCGAGGGAATCTACTGGATAAAATTGGAGGATGGAACCGAGAGGATCGCCACGAGAAACCTCACTCCTGGAAGAAGCGTCTATGGCGAAAGACTGATAAGAATCGATGAGGCGGAGTATAGAATTTGGGATCCATACAGAAGTAAACTTGCAGCTGCAATATTGAAGGGAATGAAGGTTCTACCGATTAGGAGGAGAAGTAGGGTTCTATATCTTGGAGCTGCCTCCGGAACAACAGCAAGTCACGTATCAGACATAGTTGGAGAGGAAGGCTACGTTTACTGCATTGAGTTCTCTCCGAGGTCGATCCGTGATCTAATAGATAATGTCTGTAGATTCCGCATGAATATGGCGCCGATACTAGCAGACGCAAGGTTCCCAATTAAATATTCGACGCTGGTAGGTGAGGTTGATGTTATATACTGCGACATTGCCCAGCCTGAGCAAGCCAGTATCCTTGCCGAGAACGCGGGGATCTACCTTAAAAATGACGGTTGGATCATGCTTGCAGTGAAGGCTAGGAGCATAGACGTAACGAGAGAGCCGTCGGAGATCTATCAAAGGGAGATAAGCACCCTCAAAAGGGAGGGATTTAAGATAACAGAGACGATCGATCTCGAACCATACGAAAAGGATCATGCTATGGTAATAGCTCAATTTAGGACATAACTCAATTAGTTTTTGGAGGTAGGAATTACAGGATCCCTTTTAAAGATTCGATGCTGAATCTTGTGTTTGCACATCCATTTCTTATGAGCGGAATCGCTTGTCCCGAGACGCCCAGCTCATTCAGCACCTTCTCGGCCATGTTGATCTCCATTCCACATGCAACTCCAACAACAGCATCATATTTTCCCCTTGACAGTATCTTCTTTATGCATGAGCCTCCAGGCAGAATGTAAACGTCGTATCCTCTTTCTTCTCCGAGAAGAGTTGCTTGATGTATTAAGCAGTCTCTAGAGCAGTGAGAACAGAAATAGGATGGAATCTCCGGGTCAAATCTCGCCTTACATCTATTATCCATGTATTTCCTTGAGCAGTGCGGGAGCAAAAGAGCCTTCCTCCTTGCAGACTCAAATCTCCCCCTGTTCATAGCATTCTTTATGTGAATCTCAATGAGATCTTCCACCAGCTGTATCGCTTCGGATAAATCAAGCCCCGTAATCTCTTGGATCCTAAACTTTTCAATCAGGTAACGGACCGCCTCACCCATCCTCCTATGCATATTATAATCATACGTAACCCTCATGATCTCCCTAAAGAAAGCCTTCGAAACCTTCGTCAAATCAAAATTAAATGGATACGGCACTTCAACCACCAACACCAAAAACAATCCACAATTTTATATTATTTCCGCAAACACGCCGCAAATCAACAAGTAAAAAATATATCTGAGAAACTAAGCTAATAATATACAGCGAAAAGCCCTGGTAGTATAGTCCGGCCTAGTATAGGCGGCTGTCGCCCGCCCGACCCGGGTTCAAATCCCGGCCAGGGCGCCACTATTTTAGGTTGAAATTCCTTAAGCTTTTTCGCTGATATTTGTTATCTCTACTGAAGATCCAAAAGTGGGTTGATTCGTCATTTTTCACAATTAAAACAACTTTTACAAGGCAAATCTTGCTGTTCAAACAGTTTTCTATGATTGGATAAGTGAGAGTTGCTTCTTGCATCTGCATAAAAATTTTTGGTTTACGACGCAAATTTGTATGCGTGGAGGCAGGCTATAACTTGGACTAGTGCAAGAGCCGAGAGGCTACACTCCTTCAAGCAACTCTGCTCTTGTATTGGAGCCGAGATCTATTCTCGAGTAGACGATCTCTCCTCTAGGCTGAAGCATCATGTCCTTTATACCGTGCAGAAACATTTTCTATTTTTCATCTGAAGCATTGATGCCTCCGATTCTACTCCTTCAAGAATATATTTTTTAAAATTATGAAATAACAGCATCTTCCTTATACTCACACTAATATAACCTGATGGGTCAATATGATATTTGAAGGAAGAAAAAGCGTTGCAATTCATAAACAATCATTATGGAGGCAATTTTTAAATTTGTATAGATTTTAGATGAATTATAAAAGTTCAACGGTGATCTTTAATTTGAGCCCGGACCGACCGAACGTTCTAATCTTCTTGATAGATAGTCAAGGAGTAGATAATCTTTCATGTTATGGCTATTATCGAAGGACATCTCCAAATATAGATAAAATAGCGAAAGACGGAGTTGTTTTTCTGAACAACTTTTCGCCTTGCGTATGGACTCCTCCCTCGCATGCTTCGCTTTTTACTGGAAGGTATCTTTCAGGCCATCAATTGTTGACTCTAGGAGGAACTAATTCTGTTCTGTCCGAGGAGATACCGACGATAGCCGAAGCATTGAACGCCATAGGATATAAAACAGCTGCCTTTTCAGTTAATTACTTAATAGCAAACCTATTACGGCATAAGCACGTCGAAATCATCAAGTATCCCACTAGCTATCCGCTAATAATTAAAAGAGGAAAAACTCTGGCAAAAGAACTCTTTGAAGAGGTAGAGGAGCCTGAAGGGATAGACAAAGGCTCATTGTATACCGTAAATCGGGTCATAGATTGGATAGAGAAGAACTATGATGGAAGAACGCCATTTTATATCTTCGTCAACGTGGTAGAGCCTCATCATCCCTACTGGGCGGGCGAGCCTTTCAGAAGCCGTTTCCTCCCGCCGGGAGTAACCGAAGAAAGAGCTAAGAAGACTCCTCAAATGAGTGGGGAGGGGCTCTGGCGAAAGGAGTATCCATGGTTTGGCCCGTTTGCTGCTCGCTCCGGGGTTGCTCCTGACGGAGAATTTGGCTATCCTCGAAGTCCAGAAGACTGGCTTATCATTAAGGCGCTTCTTGACGGCGAAACGGCTCAGGTTGATCATAGAGTAGGCCTACTAATCGATTACTTGCGGGAGAAGGGAATATATGATGATACAATTATAATCATAACCTCTGATCATCATGATATACTGTGGGAGCATAAGGGTGAAACGCTTCCCAATGGTCGGATCATACCTACAGGTCACATGGATGTCTACGATCCGAACATACATGTCCCTCTAATAGTGAAGGGATACCCGGAACACTTTCCTCCTGGAACTCGCGTCAAGAACCTGACAAGCCTAGTCGACATATTTCCGACGCTTATAGAAGTTCTCCAAATCGAAGATAAGAGGATAAAGAAGAGCGTTCAAGGCTATAGTCTCCTCTCAGCTCTACAAGAGGAACCGCCGAGAAAATTCATCATTGCAGAGGGATGGTGGCCATTAACAGGTTTTTACTATAAATCCTGGTTCAAGGCCTATCGGGACCTTAAATACAAGTACATTTGGCGGGGGCCAACCGGAGAAGAGGAACTGTACGACATCGTTAATGATCCATATGAACAAGAGAATTTAATATTAAAAATGCCTGAAAAAGGCATGGAGCTCAAAAAGAAAATGGAAAAATTCCTCCTCTCAATTGAGATCCCGCCGATTCGCCTCAAGAGAGCAGCCTTAAACTATTTGATAGCTTGGGGATGGCACAGAAAGATAATTCCAGAAGATTAACGAAGCACTTATTCACAACAAAGCATGCATTATTTTCCTCCGATGTAATAAGTTACATGTTGCTCCCAATTTTGAACTATAAATACGAAGGATCCCCTTTCTTCTACTAATGCAGACATGGCCTAAATAATCCCTCGTCAACATCATTACTCAGTCTCAACTTTGGAAAGCGATTCCTCCAACATATAAAATCTGCCTGATTGCTGCTAGAAAAAACAATTCATCAAAAATGGATATAGCGTTGCATAGTGTTTGATTGTATAGCATGCCGAATTTGTTAATTTCAGAATGAAAGTCTACTTTTGAGTAGGCGTGGATCGACGCCTATGTCTCTTAAGTGAGATGAAAACTTCTGTAGGAGATCCTCAGCAATATCCCGTCTATCATGGAATAAGTTCTTCTTCTGTTTTGGATCTGAGGGTAGATTATAGAGTTCTACTGGTTCCCCTTGGCAGCTATAGATCATGCTCCATTCTCCACTCGTTATGGTGCTTGGCTGAGGCTCCTTTATTGCGCGTTCAACCATATCGATCGCTCTGGTTCTCTCACCTACATTGGCGATGGGCCATGTTGTGACTACAAAATTTCGACCCTCATCATCCCCTTCCAGTATCGGCTTTAGAGAGCATGCTTGAACCCTTTCTGGAATTTCCACACCTGCCAATGCTAAGATTGTAGGCATAAGATCGGCTAGTGAAACAAGCGAGTCAGTCCTGCGAGGCTTATACCCCGGCACATACATGAGTAATGGGATATGAGCAACTTCCTCATAGAGCGGGGATCGGTATAAACTAGGAAGTTCCCCTTCCTTCTCGGTCTTTTGAATTGCCTTTCCAAAGTATCCGTGCTCGCCGAGATAGTATCCATGATCCGTCGTGAATATTATTGCGGTTTCATCGATGAGATTCATCGCTTCAATAGTCTCAATTAGATGTCCAACCCACCTATCGACTAATGTTACCTCTCCATAATAGCATGCCCTTCCCTTCTCTAGGTATTCCTTCAGTCCATCCTCCCCTAACCTCTCCTTTACTTCGCTGAGATGACAGTAGCATCCTCCGAGAATAGGCTTTCCATCGTAATCTGGATAATACTTCTCAATGTACCAGCTTGGCGGATCCCAAGGCTCATGTGGATCCCACGTATCAACATAAAGGAAGAATCTCTGTTTTCTGTGGCGTTCCAGCCATCTTTCGGCTGCCATTACGGTTTTAGGGGCGAAGCAATCAGTTTCAAAGCGTCTGTATCGGCTAACATCGGATAGGATCGTGTAGTCCCCGGCTTTGCAAGTCTGCCCAATTATCCACTCAAAATCTACAAAGCCCTTATCGTAACCGTAGCCATATCTCAGAAAGAATGGCGTGTCAACGACGGCTTTAGTGAGATATCCGGCCTGGGCAAGCAGATGCGCTAGGGTTATTTCCTCCGGGGGCAGAGGAGCCCATCCCAAATAGCCATATGTATATCTTCCAGTGAAAATGTCCGCCCGGGCGGGCATTGTTGGGAAGGAATTAGCGTAGCAATTATCAAAGATCACGCATTTCTTCGCAAATCTGTCCAAGTGAGGTGTTTCAACCTTGTCTCCTCCATAACATCCAAGATTGTCACGTCGAAATGTATCTGAAACTATAAAGAGTATATTCATTCCTTCTCATACCCCGCAATCATATCGATTAGCACCGCGTAAATAAGTTTTTCTCAATTATGTAAAAGCGAATATCAACGAAATCGTTTGACGGGTACTTTTAGTAGAGAATGTTGTTGTCACCGTTTCTGACGAAAGTTTAGGAGAGGTATGAGGCGAACCTCGGATTCTTGGAAACGATCGGGGAGCCCGCCAAGTCTCTTCTTACCCGTAAAGAAAGATTAGGAAATGGACTTTCGGGAGAGAGAAAGGCTGAATTTAAAGCGTTAAAAGCTGACATCAACCCCTACAATGTGAAGATGTCAAGACTGAAGATTAGAGAGCCAATGGCTGGATAAGCTGTGGATTCCCCGAACCAAATTCAAGAGACGCTCACTAACCTTGAGAGAAGAAATGCTTAATGTTCCATCTAAACCCAACTTGGGTGAATAAGCTCATGTATGTTGAGCTCCCTGATTTTCTCTTCTTTGGGTACTCCTTCTTTACTCCATCCTCTAAGCCTGTAGTATTCGCTGAGCATCTTATCTAGATGGACGACATGTCCACGCGAGGGACCAGAGGGGACGGGTTCACGGAGCATCCTATAGGGTAGCGTATCATCTTTGACTGAAAAACCGGCTCTCACATTGAATAGACGAGCCACATTTAAGATACGTTCGCCTATCTTGAATAGTTCTTCGGAAGTTATGTTCCAGCCAGTCACGGCGTTTATTAAGTCAGCGGGCTCCTTAAGGGTCCAATCCGTGAAATGCTCACATAGGATGAGAGAATTGATTACAGTTACTGCATCCTGCATCTCCTTAACGAGCTTCGGCTTACCTTTCGTATCGTACCTGTCTATGGAGAAGCCGCGTAACCCGAGAGCCTCTGCGGCGTGAACCGCAGCCCTCAGATGACAGCCCCCACGCTCAGAGGTTGCATAGGACAGCCCTTGGCCTTCTAACCCCCTGCTCTCCCAGGCTGGCAATTCAAGACCTTTCACATGCATCGAGAATTTTTCCGTATCTTTCCCCAGCTTATTTGAGATCCTAGCTACTCCCTCTGCCAAGAGATCGCCTATTCCAATCCGATAGGCTATTTTTTTGGCGGCTTCAACCATTGCCTCGTGATTTCCCCATGTCATTTCCAGTCCTTCCAGATCCTTTTTACTGATAATCCCTTTTTCATAACACTCCATGATAAAACCGATAACGTTGCCCAAAGATATCGTGTCCATTCCGCATTGATCGCAGATTTGGTCGATCTTAATGATGGCCTCTACATTGTCATTGAGACAGTTCGAGCCGAGTAGAGCTAAGGTTTCATACTCTGGACCTAACGCCACGGAACCTGCATACATCCCCTTTTCAACTCGATTGTAATGGGTGCAACCAGCCGGGCACCCAAAGCATGAGAAGCTAGTCTTTCTATATTTGAATAGTGCTTCTGCAGAGATATCTTTAGCCTTGTCGAAAATATTAAACGCTGCATTCTTAGTAACAAGCGTGCCGAGTTCATTGCTTATAGTGATGCCTGCTGGGCTACCGTAACGTGATAGGATGGATGCCACGGGAGATTCTTTTATTTTCTTCGCCATGCCATGGATGAGGTTGACGATTTTTTCCGGATTTAAGGCTTTTATACTTTTAGTTCCCCTCACTGCGATGGCCTTAAGGTTTTTTGATCCCATGACAGCTCCTCCTCCACATCTACCCGCAGCGTGTCCATCGGAGATTATTGAGGCGTATCTTACAAGGTGCTCTCCTGCGGGCCCTATGCAACATACTCGTACAGTTTCGTCTTTTGTCTCGTCCCTTATGATCCTCTCGGTTTCTTCAGTGGTTTTTCCCCATATGTGGTTAGCATCACGGAACTCTACTTGGTCATCGTCTATCCAAATGTAGGTCGGTCTAGGAGCTATACCTTTTATTACAACAATATCATAACCAGCGAACTTCAGTTCAGGACCGAAATGACCGCCGATGTTACTATCGGCGTAAGCGCCGGTAAGGGGAGACTTGAATATTACTTCAAACTTTCCTCCTAGGGGCATTAATCCATTCAAGGGGCCCGTACTTATTATTAAGAGATTTCCGGGTCCCAGCGGATCCGCGCGGGGATCCATTTCTTCGTATAGGATCTTCGTTCCGAAGCCCTTGCCTCCTAAGAAGTTTAAGGCGAAATCTTCGCGTATTGACTCTGTTTTCACCTCTTCATTTGAGAGATCAATCCTCAGAATCTTTCCGGCATAACCATACATATTTATCACCCTTTACCTTAACCCGGCGAATAATGCATTTACTGGGCAAATGCTTATGCAGAGAGGCTCTCCGCCACACAGATCACATATAAGAGGCGTTCTTTTTATTGGATCAAGCCGGAGAGCCCTGTATGGACAAGCTGAAACGCAGACTCCACAGCCATTGCACTTTTCTTCGTCAACCAATACGAGACCGGTGTGTTCATCTTGGTGTAGAGCATCGTTGGGACATTTATCTACGCATAGAGGCTCTTCGCAATGCTGGCACACATGTATCGTTTTCTCACCCCTCCAAACGTCAAAAGAAACTCGAATTCTGGACCTTCGAGGATTCACCTCTCCATAATGCTTCAATGAACAGATAACCTCACATAATCTGCATGCCAAGCATGCCTTATTAGAAACGACGATGACTGTAAGCACGAAATCACACTCCTATAGGCATAATCAAAAATTCATTCTACAGTTGTTTTGCTTATTCTAATAAGTTTTCCTGAATACTAATAACATTAATGAAGCGAAAGTTGAGACCCGACAGAGCGGCTGCATTTCCAGCTATAAATAACAGTATATACTCCATGGCAACGAACGTGAAACAATAATATAAAATGGTTATGACGATCTTAAGGGGAAACTTTTCATGGTTGAGGAAATGAGTCTATCTGTAAACTCGATTATGGATCCCCGGGAGAGGGGTTGTAGCTACTCAAAGCTCACACATGTAGAGAGGGACTCATAATCAACGGCATAAATTGAGAGGGGCAGATCGTATTTAAGCCTACATCAAAAAAGCAACCTCAACTTGCGATGAGAGCAGTCCATTCAAGAGCATTCTGTAATCGAATAAAATGGTTAAGTGGCCTATCTGACCGTTGTAGTTGCAACAATCAAGAACCTAAAAACAGAAATGTAAAAAGGCAACATTTTTCATTTTCTTTCTCTTATCAAAAAACCTAATGGAGGTATCTTTTTTCCATCAGGCAAAATGAATTCTTGTGAGCCGAAGTTCACGATAACCTCTATATTTGAGCTGAAACTTGTCCTCTGAACGGAGTGATCATCCGTGAGGAATTCATGATTTATCATTTCATCATAGCCTACTCTCTCCGCCCATTTACAAACGCTATGAAAAGATCTTATGAGACGACTCTTATTCTTTTTATATGTTCTCTTATCTAATACCCACAGTGGTACGGTGCCGTAGAGAATATTGAAAAGATCCTTCTTAGGCCATAGTTCGGGCAATCGGTTGGAGCTGTCTCCCCAATACCAAGTCGTCACCACGGCATCATGATAGACCAGCTGAAAAAGCGGAACTCGATAATACTCCCCTACTTGATATTTGAGATATTCAGGAGGAGGTGCAATATATTTCGATATCTCGTGACCAGCATCTGGGAGACGATAACGACCCAAGCTCATCATACCCTCGAAATAATGTACAACTGGGACTGCCCAGTCATATCCACACTCCGCGCCGACTATCAGCCCTCTAGATTTAACATACTCCAAAAGTTTATATCTGTACTCTCTGTCTTGGGTTCTAGTGAGAGGATGCTCTGGATCCCAGCATTCGTTGAGAGGTGCCGCTGTGATTGTGTCAACGAAACGTGCAGTTCGATTCTTTTTTATATCCCTTTCAATTCGATGCCGGGCATAGTCGAGGGCTTTGATAGGGCAAAGAACGTACATTTGTATGATGCCTCTATCCGTTCTAGCCGGCCAACCCAGTTCTAACGAGCCATCTCTGCGTTTTATGATATCCTTAGGAAAGTCTGCGCTAAAGGTATCTTCAAGCATGCTCTCAGCCACATCCTCGAAGCCTGTAATGCCCATTTTTACGTGTGGTGGCAATACATCCCGATAATTATCGTAGCGACTTGTCAGAAATCCTAAAGCATTTATAGCGCGTATCTCCTCAGGTGAATGCGTATTCGAAATGAGCATCTTGTCTACTCCAGCAGCCTTCATTTCCTTGCAGAATTTCACCTTATCCAGGTCTCCTCGTATCCATACGTCGGGGGCTCCAATTAGCTTTGAAACATTAGGGTTTTCGGCTTCTTTCTCACGGAGCGTCTTAAAAAGTCCCTTTGAGATGGCATATTTTCGATAGTACTTTGCTTGTGCTACATAGCCTCCTTCATGAAAAAAGTGATACAGAATCTTGCGAGGATATCCAAATTGATCCTTCGAGGGTATCCAGACCGGTTGAGCGGTAATACAGTTTTTTCGGTTTTTCACAATCTTCAATGCAGCATCGTTGGGAGTTTCGAATATGGCTATGTATCCTTTGCCAAAAGAGGAGTCTGTCGCTCCGAACCAGGGCATTGACAAACCAGCAGTGCTATAGACTTGAAAGTAAATGCCATCTAAGCTGAGGTCGTCGATGGGGCATAATAAGCCTTCACAGTGTGGTATAACTAGAAAACCATGTTCTAGCATAAAGGGGCATGGTAGAAAAATGAGTTTTCCATCCAGTTCGATATCTCTCTCTCCTTTAAGTTCTATGAGAAGATCCGCTTCCTCTGTAGGTAGAATTATCTCCATCGAGAGCATAATGCCTTCTGTTGTCTTGGAGGTTACGAGTTCAAACTTGATCCCAACACTGTTTCTATCGGAACTCACAACTGAAATCTCGTTAATTCTATCGGATTCTTTAACGAAAACTTGTTTCCAGACAAATCCGATTCTCTTGTCTAAGACGCTGATGAGACCATTTGTTGAGTCAAGATTTACCCTCAGACATCTGTTTTCTATAACTTTCATACCTTTACATTCATTCCGAGGCGGGGCCATGTATGATAAGCTCCCCTTTTATTTATATGGACACATTTCAATTTTCAGTATAATGCCTAATTAGAAAATATAAATAAAAAGGGGATGGGCACATTTACTAAACTGTTATGTTGAACACGTCCAAGAACGCTGAGAAGGCATAGGCTAGTCCAACGCCGAAGATGAGTCCAACAGCCATGGGGGCTCCCTTCTCCTCATACATCTTGACACCTCCAACTCGTAGCGTTAACCACTTGGCTATCAAAGCGATCACGAACGGCATGAATAGCGCAACAAAAGAGGATATCGCCAGCATAACCCCCGTGGGGACTAGTATGAAACGTGGATATCTCTCTCTAGCAACGTACATTCCGACAGCCAACACTACACCTAATATGATCATCCCCAAGGTAAAGTAATTCGGATTTCCTAGATTCGTCATTTCTCCGGTCTTCATAATGGTGTAAGCGGCGCTGTTAGCTACGCTGTGTCTCATCATAGATATGGTTGATCTAAAATCGGATAGGGCTCCATAGGTGTAGTACCACCATATTGTTATTGTGATTATTATGGGTATGCTGACAACTAATGCGATGGTTTGAGCGATGAATAGGTCTCTGCTTCTAGCCTTTGCCAAGAATCCCACTCTATAGCTCTCAAGGGCATTTGGCATTGGGTTTGCCAGTTGAGTTCCCACAAGTCCTCCGGCGAGTAAATGACCACCGAATATTGACATGAAGGAGAGAGATGCTGAGGGATCCGCTTTACTCAGTCCTGTGCCGACTGGAATCCAAGCGGGGAACTGCATATAGTGACCTAAAGGTCTGCCATATCCGCCTAGAAGACCTCCTGACATTGCTCTAATCCTTGACCAGCCAATGAAGATTATTATGACAATGAGCGCCCCGAGGATAGCGTAGTGGATAGGTATGTTGATTAGCATTAGGGAGAACAGCCAGAGTATGCCGAAGATTATCGTTCCGATCCACTGAAGCCTATAGCTCACATCCCCATTCTCACTCTCCGCTTTACTGAATATGCCCCTGATTGACCGAAGAAGAATCTTCCTATGGATGATCATTGGGTAAAAAACGACACCAACAGTTAAACCTATGAAGAGACCAGCGTATCCCCACGGGAACGGCGTGGGACCCCAGGATCCTGATGTGTTCAGAGAAAACACCAGCATTTCATATGTATGACCACAACCTCGGCCAGGTGCCAAGGCAACTGTTAAACCAGCTGCCACCAAAAGATTGGGGACTATCCAGAACAAGATCACCGTTGAGACTATAAGTGTTATAAGGATGTCAAAGGAGTTGAGGTATCCAAGCCCGATTAGCCAAGGTTCAAAGCTTAGTAGTAGTGGACCGCTCATCAGTGCTAGTGGCGTGAGATCCACCCAAAGGCTATCAAGATGCCATCCTAGCATTGGCAGGACGCCGCCAAGACCTCCTGCTTTCTTACACATGCCGATTACGAAGCTTATGATAAAACCGATCCAGAATGGAATTGCTTTCGCTGTGAATAGTTGTGCTCTTTCACCTGTCGTGCTCAGGGTGTTCACTTGATCGACCGCCGATGCTAGAGGGAATGGGAGCGCCTCAACCTCGACATACTGCCTCCTAAGTAGGGTGGCTACGAATAAGCATAGCATGAAGAATGAGATGTAGAAGAAGCTCCAGTAGATTATTGGTGTTGTCCAAGCCCCCCAGGGGACGGCGACTCCTCCTTTATGCATACCTTTCCATATCGCTGGATCTAATGGAGCAAGGAGGGGAGAAGCATGTTTCAAAACCCATCCGAGTACTGGATTACCTACAGTCATCGTTCCGGGTATAAACATTGCCGTTGTCATCAAGCCGAAAGAATACATGGGAACCACTATAGCTATCATTGAGTAGATTACGGCCAGCTCCGCCTTACTGAACCGAAGCCTCTTAGGCAGAAGAGCCGTCACCACAATGGGGAGAAGGGCAACATACGCGATACGTATGAAAAGGAATTCTAGTTGATAGTAGACGAACCGAGTAGCAAAGCCGACGTATTGATATTCGCCATTGAATGATGTTGCGGTTCCTAGGACTGCACAGAGGATGGTGAGAATAATGCCGAAAACGAAGGCTCTAGCCGTTAAACCTCTCTCGAAAACTTCTTTCTCCCCCATTTATTTTCACCACTAAAATACTTAATTCAACTAGACAATTTTTAATTTTTAATGTCACCACTTAAAAGTTTTTTGCACTAAAACCAAAAAATTATAAAAAGCCTATACTTTAAGTTTTATAAATGGTGATGTTACTGCTAAAAAAGGTCTTAGTAGTTGTTGTATTCGCGTTGTTGACGGCTACTTCTATGCATTCGGCCGCCTCACCTAACTTAGACATTCACAGCTCGTCATCTATCCTTTACAGGGAGGTCTTGGATGAGATAGACTTCGCCGCAGTGAAGAGTCATCTTCAATACTTGTCATCCCTCGGGTCAAGGGTGACAGGTTACTATGGTTGCGATCTGGCTTCAGAGTACATCTATCAGAAATTTTTGAAGTATCTCATAAATGTCAGCTTTGACGAATTTAATGTCACGGTGCCCGTAGATTTCGGGGCGAGCCTCACAACGAGTTCCCCTATGAGACAGTTCAAGATTTATCCGATGGCTCCAAACCTCGTAGTTCCCGTCACGACGCCGCCGGGGGGCATAACTGGTCGGATTATATATGTAGGGGATGGACGCCTATCCGACTTTAATGGAAAGAACGTGAATGGAAGTATTGTCCTAATGAACTTTAACTCCGGATGGAACTGGTTAAACGCCGCTAAGCTCGGAGCGAAGGCTGTGATATTCATTGCTCCTGAGGATACGATAAGTGCAGAGGCGGGTAGAAAGACACTAAGGGTTCCTTTCAACTTTCCCAGGTTTTATATAAAGCGTAAGGATGCTGAGATCCTTCTTCAAATGACCCGGAAGGGGAACATTTCCGGAAGATTATCTTCTAGAATGTGCTGGAGGGTGAAGACTGGTAGAAACGTGTTAGGCTATATAATAGGCACGGAAAATCCAAATCGGATCATTATGCTAAGCGCTTATTATGACTCGTCTTCGGTCGTTCCATCCCTCGCTCCAGGAGCAGAAGATGCAACAGGCATATCAGTTCTCTTAGAGCTTGCCCGCTTCTTCAGCAATCACCCGCCAAAATACACAATTCTCTTCGTAGCATTTTCAGGACACTATCAGGGACTAAAAGGCTCGAGATCATTTCTGGAGAAATACTTCTTCGGAGAACGTAAAGATATAGGTAAGAGGATTATCCTGCATGTGAACCTTGACTTGTCTACAGGCTCCAAAATTCTCGCTCTAACAAATTGGGGAGGGTTCGAGCACGGCATTTTTTACCCAAAAGGGTCCGCGTACAAGGAGTTAGGCGATTATTTTGAGAAGATGGTGGGAGAGATAAATGCTGAGTTGGGGAAGAATTATGTGGTATTGAATGGACTTGACATCTCAAGCACGGGAGGCGGAGCCGGACCTCTTGGATGGTACCTACCCATGGGAGTTCCTATCTCTGACATTGAACCTTTCACGGGAAATAACGCTCCGAGCTTTTCCCTCATGACAGTATACGATATGCGATGCCACATTAACACCCCGCTGGATGTATATGACAGATTGAATCTGGATAACCTTAGAACGCAGGTTGAGATTATTTTCCTCTGCCTTTACAGAATCGCATTAACACCAAACCTATACAAAGAATATCTCTCATCCTTCAGCTATGAACAGACTGTTAACCGAAGAGAATTACCATACACTTCTACAATTAGAGGGCGAGTAGCCATTTACAACGCAACTGTCGGATGGTACACTGGAGTGCCAAACGCTTTGTTGGCATTCATATCTAAGGGCGGCAGAGTCTTTGTAGAGATGACGGATGAAAGCGGCTTCTTCAGCATATCACACGTACAGGGTGGAACATGGTCCGCGTTCAAATTAAACGAGTCAACAGGAAACTTGATATACGCCCCTGACTTCGGCGTGTATAAGTACCCGTCGCTTGTACTTACTAAATGGGGACCGGAGGTTGACATTGGCTTTTACACGGTTTTTAAGTGCGGCACTGCTGTTCTCTTCGATCTTATGGATCCCTCGTTTTTACAGATCCCTCCAATGGATGGTGGTCAAGTTCTACTATCAATCTATGAGCACGATACGCATTCGGCGCCGACATCTTTCGGGAGCTCAGTTCAGTTTTTGATGCGGGAAGGCTATGCAGTCGCTACGGTATACCTGCCGCCAGATGTTCCGATTGAGATTCTATTGAAGACTGGTTATGCATTGAAGATGCCTTTAGCCTTCTTGATAAATGCTTCTGGGGAGAGCTCTGAAGGGGCCGGGTACAGGCTTAGGGAAGGAGAGCAGTATATCTTTACATATACCGCGCTGAGGCTTGCGGAGGATCTTTACTGGGTCAACAATGGTTATCTTCAGACTGCTGAACGATACCAGCTGGGTGGGGGTTTCGCTAAGAAGCACGATAGTATCCGCGGATTTATTGAGCAGGCAAAGGATATGCTGAAGAGCCGCCGCTATGATATGGCGTATCATTACTCTATAATGGCTTGGGCTTTCGGCCGTGATGTGTACTTGGGTTTGAGGGGGCTAATTGAGGATTCTGTCAACGCCATCGTCTATGTAATTGCGATGATGCTTCCGTTTATCTTCCTCTTTGAGAGACTTGTTTTCCACGCTGAGGGATTGAAGAGGATCCTCTCTCTCATTGGAGTCTCCCTATTCTTCATATCTCTCCTTTCTTTCTTGCATCCAGGTTTCATTGTTGCCTCAAACATTATGATGGTAATTGTGAGTTTTATAGTAGTCATCTTAGTGCTGATGGTGATCGCGGTCTTCTTCTCGATCTTCTCCTCCGCAGTAAAGAGGCTTGCCATTAGAATGAGGGGGATGCATTTCGCTGAGATAAGCAAGGGTGATGCGGCGGTCATGTCGTTCTCCGTTGGCGTCGAGAACCTCCGGAAGAGAAAAAGCAAGCTCCTCCTAACACTATTCTCGATCATAATCGTTGTTATGGCGTTGGTCATGTTCACATCAACATCCACAATCACGTTGGTTCAACCATTACCTGCCGGAGAGCATCCTCCATATCAAGGCATATACGTGAAACGGCTCGATTGGGGAAAACTGCAACATCAAGTTGGTGAGAATGCCGTTAGACAGCTCCGGATCATCTGCGGAGAAGACGCCATTGTAACTCCAAGAATATGGGTTCACCCAATAAATCCTGCGGATCCATCCCTCAGATTCACACTATCCTATAAGAACAATAATATCACGTTTCATGCCATGATTGGAATGACTCCTGAGGAGATTAATAATGCCATTATCCAGTCGGCAGTCATTGCTGGCAGATGGTTTCTTCCAACGGACAGATGGACCTGTATATTAACTGAAAAGCAGGCGGAAAGACTTGGTATTACAGAACTGCCAGCTGAGGTAACACTCCTCGGCAGAAAATTCATTGTTACGGGTATCGTGGATGGCAATATCTTCGATGATATAAGGGAGATGGACGGTGAAGCCATCACTCCTCTGGATGCAACTCAAGAACGCATCTGGAGTATACACTTCCCGAGTGAAGACAATCTCATAATTGGGTATCGCGACGCTCTCCTTCTGGGCGGCAGGATCGTCAGCGTCTCAGCGAGGTTCAGCAACTCAAGCCTCATCTCAGAAGCTGTTAAAGTTTTCTCAGGGGCTTTCTCGGGCCTCGCAATCTACAGTGGTGTAGGCGACTTTATATACCTAAATACCAAGATGCGCCGGATATCCATCCATGGATTAGAGATGCAAGCGATTCCTCTTGGGATCGCCATCCTTATTCTCTTCAATCTCATGCTAGGTGAGGTGTACGGGAGGAAGAGGGAGATCTCGATTTACAGTTGCGTGGGACTCTCACCCCTCCACATCGCCTTCATGTTCTTCTCAGAGTCGCTCATCTACGCCTTGGTAGGCGGCTTTATGGGATATGTAACGGCGATGATCGTGTGTAAGTTCATCCTCGCATTCTCTCCGGTAGGGTTTACAGTGAACTACGCTTCAAGCTGGGTTATGACGGCTCTAGGCGTAGCCATGGCTATAACTGTTTTATCGGCAATCTATCCGACGTATCTAGCGTCCAGAACGGCGACGCCGTCACTTGAAAGAGTTTGGAAGATCCCAACGAAGCCTGGTGAGATGGAATGGGATATACCTCTTCCCTTCACGGTCTCCACAGATGAGGAAGCAGATGGAGTTCTAAGATTCCTTGCTGAGTTCGCTGAGGGACATGGGGAAGGGGCAGAAGTTTTTTGGACGACTAAAATGAAAATGAGTGAGGAGACTAGGGGCGATACACGGATGAAGAAACTTGAACTTGAGACGCGACTTGCCCCCTATGAGCGTGGGGTGATACAGGCTGTGCAGTTGATTATGAGTAGAAGGCGGGATGAGAAGAGATGGACTATGAGAATTCATATAAGAAGAATTGCCGGAATGAGAGAGACGTGGATAAGGTTGAATAGGCCATTCCTAACTCATCTGAGAAGACAAATGCTAATATGGAGATCTCTAAGCCCAAGTGAAAGGGAATCTTACATGCGAAAAGAAAAGACTCGAGGTGATTAATGATATCTAACCGTAAAAGGGATGCGGCTTTAAGGCTGAGGTCCGGATTCACTTGGAGATCTCTTTTAGGCAGTTTATATGCGCTTTTGATCTTCTCCCCCGCGCTAATCTACTTATCACTCGTAACTGTAGGCGTGCGGATCGGTGCGGCCGTCCCATTCTGTACGATCATATTCTTGGCGGAGATCGTGAGGCTGACTGGAGGTAAACTGAGCAGGCAGGAGGCAACAATAATATATCTTGTAGCCTCAATGGCAAGCGCTACGCCGATGTTTATAAATTTAATATACGCCGAATATTTTGTTCATAGCCCATCAGCGGCGCAATTCAACATTACAGATAAGATACCAGCTTGGTACGCCCCTCCAATATCCTCTCCAGTCTGGAGGCTTAGAACTTTTCTTCATCCAGACTGGGCAGCTCCTATTGGAATTCGCCTAGCCGCCACGATCCTAGGCTTGATAATGGGCTTATCTCTCGGCTTTATCGCTAGAGAAATGTTCATTGAGGAATGGAGGCTTCCATTCCCAATTCAGCAGGTAGTCGTTCAGACGATATTAAATGTCTGCGAGAGGGAAAGAAGAAGCCTAGATATCTTCGCAACATCTGCCATTGGAGGATTCATTTACGGACTGATAATTTATGCAATACCATTCATAAGTAAGGCTGCTGGCTATCCGCTTACATTCATACCCATACCCTGGATTGACTTCTGGCATTATGTTCAAATGTTCTTTCCAGGAGCCTCATTTGGCATAGCAACCGACTTAATGCCGTTAGCCATGGGTCTCGTCCTATCACCCAACATCTGCTTGGGCATATTTATAGGATCATTCTCTCTATACTTCATTGCGAACTGGCTTCTCGTGCATCTAGGACTAACCATGTGGGCCTCCCGCTACACTCCCGGAATGAATATCGCAAGGATCTGGAGGGAATCCACACTAACTGTTTGGGCATGCCCCATCATCGGAATGGGTATAGCCGCCGGTCTGGTCCCGCTGTTCCTTAGGCCGAGGCTACTAGCAAGGCTCTTTAAGAGAATTATAAGTCCATCAACAATTGAGGTTAAAGAGAGAATAAGCGGGCCGCCTGCACCGAGCAAGCTTGTCCTCACGGGATTCATCCTCTCATCTGCGGGGGCGCTTCTCTTAGTCTGGTATCTTGTTCCGCAGGCTCCAATGCATATACTCATACCATTCTTCTTCCTCTGGTCATTCTTCGACACAATAGTCTCAACAATGATGATCGGAATGACCGGAATGGGCTTTGAAGCTCCATACTTAAAGGAGATACTCATATATTCTAGCGGCTATACCGGATACGACATCTGGTTCGCCCCCTTCCCGCTTACCGAGGGTACAGGATGGGTTACGCAATTCAAGGTCTGCCAGCTCTCTGGAACTACCATAGGAAGCTACCTTAAAGCTTGGCTCATCACATGGATAATCGCGATGCTACTAAGCTTCATATTCGTTTCGTCCTTCTGGAGCGTGGCGCCAATACCATCCTCAGTGTATCCCGGCGTAGAAATAACATGGCCGGTATCGGCGACTTATCAAGCCCTATGGGTTAGCAGACCGCCAGGCTTCTTCCATCCAGACTGGATCTTATACTCGGCGATAATTACAGGCCTGCTTTGTGTGATATTCCACTTCGCCCATATACCCTTACCTATGATTAGCGTGGCCGTGGGCGCAGGTACAGCGATCCCAGTAGCCGTCACAATAATAATAGGTCTAATCATGAGGTTTATTCTAACGAAGATTAAAGGTGAAGAATGGTATAGGCAAAGCAATCTTTCAATAGCCGCTGGATTAATATCAGGGGAGGGAGTCGCAGCGGTTTTAGGAGCCGCGATCGCAACAATAGTGAAGTCAACATGGGTTAGGCCATACTAGATACGCCTTTAAAGAAGAATTTATGGCTGTTTTCTCATGTTTCTTCAAGGGTTTTCTAGTTCTTTTCTCAAGTAGGAAGGACTTGTTCAAGGTTTCAGAATGGTCTGAGCCTTAGCTAACTTCTAAGCTACATCTAAACGCCCATATTTAAAGCTTAAGAGGGCTTATGCATAAGCTCAGGTGGGCGTAGCCATTTATAGGATTTATGAACACGACAAATTAGGGCGGACGCATTAAGGGGATAGGCAAAAGCTTAGTTATAGAGCCTAAAAATGTATGGACATAAAGCGTGAAGCCTAGACAAGCCATCCGTCCTCATCCTTGCCGCAGGGATTATTCAGGAGATTATGTGTGACCCAGCGATTTTAAGGCTGAACAAGCCTGAGATCATAGGAGACACGGCTCGAGAGGCTCATCCATATAAACTGTCTCCTTCAAGGTTTAATTTGGCTCAGTGGAGATGAAATGCAAGCATGAAGCGTCAAAAACTCGACTGGCGAGTGAAGAGTGAGGCAAAATTAAATAGCTTCGGATAGAGCCTCACCGCTCAGGATACTGTGGCAAGTCCACAGTGGAACGTACAAGGATAATATAAGCCCCATAGCTAAAGGAAGGCATGAGCCGTGTAATCCATCAAAAACCCTATTAAGGTATTTTATTCTAAGGTTAAGATAATGAACAGAAATCAGAGACGAGATGAATAAGATACCGATTGTAATCGGAATTTTGGCGATACTTCTTTTCTCCGTTTTCCTAGCAGTTTGGAGATCTAAGGAGAGTGAAATTTCTGGAATTGGCACAATAAAGTTCTTTTCCTTCGAAGGAGGCTTTTTTGGAATAATAACGGAAAGGGGAAATTATCTTCCTTTAAATTTGCCGGAGGAATTCAAAGAAGATGGCCTAAAAGTTTGGTTTAAAGCGAGAATTAGAGAAGGTATCGTTACAGTCTATGGGTGGGGAAAACCGATTGAAATTTTGGAGATCAAGCAAATAGAGCGCAAAAAGAATCTCGATCAAATAAAAGTTGCTATCCTGTATGAAAGGATAGGAGATGGGAAGTGGATGGGAAGAAGCATTGAAGATGAAATTAAGATCTTCAAGGAGACAAAAGCTGATTTCATCTTCAGGGCTTTCTGGCGATGGTCTCCATGCCCAGAAAAATACGAAGATCTCCCAGCTGAAAAAAGAGGGGTATATGAGCTTCATGGATATAGCTACTCTCACCTAGAAGAATCAATTTCAAAGATAAAGAATGAGATCCCAGATATAATCATTTGTGGAGCAATCCCAGCTCAAATAATTCAGAGAAATTCGGTCTGGAACCCTAAAACCAGAGAAATTATAATGTATCCTGAAACTTGGGATCTTGCTTTAGACCCTTCAAAATGGGGAATAAATATTTCAAAGGAAGAATTTCAATGTAGGTTTGGAAAAACCCATTTTTGGATTCCAAGGGATCTTGATTGCAAAAATTATGTCCCGGAGATTGCTTCGGCTTATTTCCCAGACATAACTCATCCAAAATTTCAGGAATTGCTTCTAAGCTGGGCTGAAAGGCAGATAGATGCGGGGGTAGATGCGATATGGATAGACATGTTATTTATTCAGGCGGCCATACTTTACATGCAGACTAAAGATTTCAATCATCCGGCTGTAAGGGAAAGTTATGAGGCGGCATGCAGAATTGTGGATGAAATCCACGAGTATGGAGAAAGAAAAGGAAAATATATCCTCGTAGGAAGCTGGGCAACTGCGGCTTTCTCCCCATATCCTCCACCAAAACTCGATTTTGTCACCATATCCCCTTCATCGATAGAGGTAAGGGAAATGAAACTTGATGAAGAGAAATGGAATGAGAGATTAAAATTAATCAGAAAGAAATTCGGAAATATTCCTATTTTTGCCTTTATAGATTGGGCTGGGACTATACAAACTCCTCT
>Ga0209410_1000222_pt1 | contig 24950 bp, 18 predicted proteins | sample Mar14436cmmetaG_FD_184135 | JGI IMG/M metagenome (GOLD analysis project Ga0209410, IMG submission 184135) | Marine hydrothermal vent microbial communities from Guaymas Basin, Gulf of California to study Microbial Dark Matter (Phase II) - Marker... ... | reverse complement strand
CCTTTATCCCGAATTATGCAGCAGCCAAGTTTGCCAAAGATGCGAGGCGGAAGGCACGCAGACGTACTTTTGTACTTCAAGTGCCTGACAACAAAGCAGATTTGGTAAAATTGGCTGCCCCTTGTGGCTTCAAATACCGAACAATTTTTAACTCCGGTGGAATGCACCTTTTGGGTGAACATTCCAAACTGGACAATACACCATAACTTACTGATTTTTCTATTTGTTCCTTATTGTTCGGTGTTTGAAGTGCATAATTTGGGTTTATGCCTTAGTACAACAGTATAGGCCGAATCTTATAAGTGGGTAAGCAGGCAGGCCTAAACCGCTGATTCGTGAGTTCTGATGGAAAAGGCTTGAGAATAGAACGATTTGAGGATATTAATGCTTTGTAGTCGGCCCGAGTGCTAACTCGCGAGTTCAACGAAAGAAAGGTAACCCTTGAACGGTGAACCCTGAACCTTCAAGCACAGAAAAGGCGTTTTCAGAACTAAGGTCGATTGTAGCCCGCCTGAGGGCACCTGACGGATGTCCCTGGGACAGGGAGCAGACCCCTTCTTCTGTGAAAAAATATATTCTGGAGGAGGCCTATGAGCTGTCAGAGGCTATTGACGAGAAAGACCCGAAGCCCGTAGCGGAGGAATTGGGAGATCTCTTCTTCATGCTGCTTCTGCTTGCGAACATATACGAAGAGGCTGATATATCCTTTCTCGAGCAGGCCTTTGCCGGCATCGGCCGGAAGATGATCAGGCGCCACCCCCACATATTCGGGGATGTGAAAGTTACCAGCATAGAGGAGGTGGCAGCCAACTGGCAGGCAATAAAGGCCGGAGAGGCAGAAGAAAGGGGAGAGAAACACAGTGTCCTGGGGCATCTGCCCAAATCACTGCCTGCGCTTCAAAGGGCCTTCCGGGTTGGAGAAAGGGCCTCGAGGGTGAGCTTTGACTGGGTCAAGCCGGAGGATGTCTGGGCAAAAATGGCAGAAGAAGAACAGGAGCTGAGAGAAGCTATTAGCACCAAATCCAGAGATCATATTGAGCACGAAATAGGAGATGTCCTGTTCACCATGGCCAATATGGCCCGGCTGCTGAAAATCAATCCGGAAGATGCGCTCCAAAAAACCATAGACAGGTTTGTGGCACGTTTTTATGCCATGGAGGACATCATCAGGTCACAGGGGAATGAACTCGCCCGGTGCTCTGTTGAAGAAATGGATAAGGCCTGGGCTGAGGCAAAAAAAATCTGTAAATAAACTCAGGATCAACAGGTCCCGGACCTGCATATGACAGGACACAAAGACTCCGTCCTCAAAAAGAAATTCTGGGTCTGCCTCCTTGTCCTGGGGACTTCTTCCGTATCGGTTCAGCTTATAATGATCCGGGAGGTCATGTCCACTTTTGGCGGCAATGAGTTGGTTATAGGCCTTGTGCTTGGAGTATGGCTTCTGTTTACAGGTCTTGGCAGCGCCCTTGGTGTGCCGGTTGCCAAAAGGGCAGGTCCGGAAAGGGCGCTTTTTGCGGGCCACATCCTGGTCGGAGTCTTGCCTTTTTTCCAGGTTGCGGCCGTACGGGCCCTCCCGCTCCTATGGGTGCGGGGCGAAATGCTGGGCCTTACTCCGGCAATTTTCTCAAGCACCTTGATCCTTATCCCATACTGCCTCGTCGCAGGCGGGATGTTACCCATAGCAGGAACCCTGCTCAAGGGTGAGGATACTACGAGCAGGGTATACATTGCCGACACCATGGGAGATATTGCCGGCGGTCTCCTGTTCAGCCTTGTCCTTGTTTATACCCTTTCCCACTGGGACAGCCTGATTGTTCTCGGCATGCTGAACCTGCTTGCCGGTGCCATGATGACCTCATACGCAGGCCTTCCGGTACTGGTACTTCTGGGACTCGTCATGGCGGCAACCAGGCCTCTTGATATGTCCACGCTTTCGTTACGCTTCCCCGGCCAGGAATTGATCCTGCATAAGAACACGCCCTTTGCCCAGCTTACCATCTCCAGGACCGGCGGGCAGCTCAATGTCCTGCAGGACGCAATCCCCCTGTATTCGACCGGCGACCTTGATATGGAGTCTGTGGCCCATCTTCCGCTCTGCCAGATTAAGCAGGGAGCCAATATTCTTTTGATTGCAGGGGGGGTCTTTGGAACCATTGAGGAGATTGCCAGGCACAGACCGAAGCGGGTTGATTATATCGAACTAGATCCTGCCATTCTCAAACTGGATAAGCTGATCGACAAGAGCCTTTCTCATTCCTTTGTCAAGGTACACGTTGGTGATGGACGTCTCTTTGTAAAGCAGGCAAGAACAAAATACGATGCCGTTATTGTGGACCTTCCGGACCCGGAAAACGCTCAGCTCAACCGTTTCTACAGCCTGGAATTCTTTCGTGAAGTAAAATCGATCCTTACGGATCACGGAGTGCTCGCGTTCACCCTTGTGGGTGCTGAGAACTATCTTGAAGAAAAGGGCCTGGCTGTGAATCGTTCAGTTTATGCCGCGCTGGAAAATACTTTCAGGCATATTCTGGTCTTTCCCGGAATCACCCATTACTACCTGGCCTCCGATGCCCCTTTAACTGCCGACATTGCAGGAGTGCTGACCAGGCGCAAGATCGTCACAAGACGCCTGGTGGATTATGAACTGCCCAGCATGACCGATCCGTTCCGCATGGACATTCTCAGGCGCCTTCTTATCGAAGAAAAAGTCCCGCCGAACAGAGACCTCTCTCCCTCTGCCTTCAGGCACCTCCTGGACATGTGGCTGAAGAAATCCGAGAGCCCGAAGATGCTTCAATATGTCATGTTCGTGTCGATCCTGGCATTTGCGGTCCTTGCATGCCGCAGGGATCTGCTCCGGTTCACCGTTATGACCTCCGGATATGCTGGCATGGCCTTTGAGCTGTCCCTTCTCCTGTTATTTCAGGTCATATACGGTTATGTGTACCTGCGAATCTGTATCTTTGTAACACTTTTTATGATAGGATCTGCACTGGGTGCCTATGCATCCGGAAGATTAAAAAAGGATACATCTTGGCAAGTGCTTGCTGCTGACTCGGCCCTTATTGCACTGGCTGCACTGGCATGTATTGCAACCATTGCCGGGATCGGTGCAAAGGCCCGGATTTCCCTGTTTGCCATGCAGTATATCGTGATTCCGTCTTTGATCTTTCTTGCGGCCTCTGCAGCCGGGTGTCAGTTTTCCGCTGTCTCCCGCATGGCCAGGGGCACCGGGGCGGAGATTACAGGACGCCTTTATATGGCAGACCTTGCGGGTGCAGCATGCGGTACTATATTGACAGGACTGCTGTTTCTTCCCAAAATAGGAATCATGGGCGTTATGGCCTCAGTGCTGATGCTCAAAGGGCTCAGTCTTGGGCTTAATGCATGGCGAAAGAAATGAAAACAACCCGCAGGCATTTCATTAAGACAGCCTTTTGTGCAACCTGTGGCGCTTTAATGTTTCCCTGGGAGTATGTATGGGCCAAAGAGCATTTTTCTCCAGCGGACCCCCATGTAAAGGAGGCATATTTCTATAAACAGCTTACCGGCGGAGCGGTCCGGTGCAGCACATGCCCGCACGAATGTGTGATCCTGCCCGGCAGACGCGGAAGATGCCGCGCAAAGGTCAACATCGATGGAAAACTCTTTTCCATCTCTTATGGTAACCCTTGCGTGGTACATGTTGACCCGGTGGAGAAAAAGCCGCTTCTGCATTTCTATCCGGGAAGCAATGCATTTTCTCTCGCAGTAGCCGGATGCAGTTTTCGCTGCCTGAACTGCCAGAACTGGGAGATATCTCAAACCAGTCCGGACAAGACCCGCAATTACGACCTGCCCCCCGAAGAGGTCGTCATGGCAGCTTCGCAATACAGATGCAAGAGCATTGCCTATACCTATTCCGAGGCCACGACTTTTTATGAATATATGGTCGATATTTCGGCAAAGGCAAAAGAAGCCGGAATAAAGAATATCTGGGTGAGCGCTGCATATATTAACCAGCCCGCCCTGAACAGGCTGTGTGATGTGATCGACGCAGCCAGTGTCAATCTGAAGAGCTTCTCAGACAAGATCTACCAGGATCTGAACGGCGGGCATCTTGAGCCGGTCCTTGAGACCTTTAAGACACTGCACCGGCGAGGCGTCTGGATGGAGATCATCAACCTGGTCATTCCGACTTATACAGACGACATGGAAATGATAAAAAAGATGTGCGGGTGGATTGCGGATAACCTCGGAACTGAATATCCTCTTCATTTCTCGCGGTTTTTCCCCAAGTATAAGCTCGTCCATCTGCCGCCCACACCTGTAGATGTCCTGGAGCAGGCCAGAGATGTGGCCTTGGAGCAGGGGCTTCGTTACGTTTACATCGGCAATGTGCCCGGCGGGTGTGACAAGACCGTATGTCCTGATTGCAAGCGCACGGTGGTCAAAAGAAGGGGCTATACGCTGCTGGAAAACCATGTGAAACACGGAAAATGCGAGTTCTGCGGGACCCCAATCAGCGGCCGGTGGGATTGATGAAATGCTAAAAGATGAACATCGAACGTTGAACGTCCAACATCGAATGTTGAATGGGAAAAGATGAAGAAACAGACTTACGACCAGGAAGAAAGGCTGCTCGCGTATACAGAAATAGCCGTTGAGTGTTCGGTATTGGATGTTTGTTTTTTCATTCGATGTTGGACGTTCGTCTTTTTTATGTCTTGTTTCGTGTTTTCGTACTTTCGTATTTTCGTGATGGGTTTTGAATAGTTTTTTAACCCCACAGGTTGATTTTTTTCTCTGCGGTCTCTGCGTACTCTGCGAGAAATTTTTCCTGGTATGCTGAAAGGATGACTAATCGAATGCTGAATCTCTCTTACAAAATAGAAGTGATTGGGCCTGCGCTTATTGCCTTTATCCTGGCATTTGTCGTTGGCCTGCCCTGGGAATCCTCATATGCCTCTGACGAGACAGGTCAAACAATACGGCCGCCGGCTGCCGCCGGCCGGTTTTACCCGGATGACCCAGAAGAGCTTCGTAAGATGGTCGGGACCCTTTTAAGAGATGCCTCCGGTCTTGACGTTAAGGGAACAATCCGGGGCCTGGTCTCTCCACATGCCGGATATATTTATTCCGGTATTGTCGCTGCCGCGGGATACAGGCAGATAGCTCCTTCTACCAGGACAGTGATACTCATTGGACCGAGTCATCGGTTTCCCTTAGGGGGGGCGTCCATTCCATCAGTGACAGCCTACAGGACCCCCCTGGGAGACGTCCGGCTGTCAAAACTTGCTTTCAGACTCCAAAAACTGCCCATCTTTGGATCTGTCACTGAGGCACACAAGATGGAGCATTCCCTTGAGGTCCAGCTCCCTTTTCTTCAAGTGATGCTGAGGGCATTCGAGATTGTGCCGATCCTCGTAAACAGTGCGGACCCAAAGGCCCTTGCCGCAGCGCTTGCTCCATATATTGACAACGATACATTGATTGTGGCAAGCACGGATCTTTCCCACTATTATCCTTACGAAAGAGCGGTTTCCCTGGACCGGATCTGCACCAGCGCCATCACCGGCGCAGAGTTTTCCCGTATGCCGCTGTGCGAGGCCTGCGGTAAGCAGGCAGTTATGACCCTGATGCATATTGCTGAGATCAAGAACTGGGATGCAAAATTGATCGATTACAAAAATTCGGGCGATACTGCAGGAGGCAGGAACAATGTGGTGGGTTATGCGAGTATCGCCTTTGTGGATAGAAAGGAGGGGTCTAAAAAAATGAAGGAGTCCATGTCCATCCAGGATAAAAAGGCCCTTCTCAGGCTTGCCCGCTCTGCCATCGAGGCAAAGCTTGTGAAAGACGTCAAGGTGGAAAGGCCGGAGCCCTCTCTCATTTTGAAGGAGAGCAGGGGCTGTTTTGTCACCTTACATAAATACGGGCAACTCCGGGGATGCATCGGAACCATAGAGCCTATATGTCCTCTTGCTGAATGCGTAGAAAAAAACGCCCAAAACGCAGCCTTCAGAGATCCGAGGTTTCCGTGCCTGGGTGCAGAGGAGCTGCCTGAGATAGACATTGAGGTGAGCATCCTGTCCGTACCCGAGAGACTGAGGTTCAGGGATGGAGACGATCTGAAGCGTCAGCTCCGGCCTAATGTCCATGGAGTGATTCTTTCTCGCGGAATGCACCGCTCGACCTTCCTCCCCCAGGTCTGGGAGCAGTTGCCGGACAAGGAACAGTTCCTCGAACACCTGTGTTTAAAAGGCGGCATGCCGGCGAATGCATGGAAGGACCCTGCAACCAGCGTAGAGGTATATCAAGCCGAGGTCTTTGGCGAAAAGGATTTCAAGTGAGCGTTCATTTCAGAGGGCATTCCAGGCTGAGTATCCTCTGCCTGAGAAACATCATCGAGAAAAAAGGGGGAGTCTTATGGGCAAGTTGAGCAGAATACTGGTTGCATTAGTCATCCTGATTTGTGTTGTGCTTATAGGCCTTGCGCTTTTCGTGCGCTTCTACTTTACGGAAGACCGTGTCAGGGCCCTGATCATTCCACCGGCGGAGGAGGCCCTGGGCAGGAAGGTACATATAGGGAGTATAGATGTGGGCCTGTTTACAGGCATAACCGTCAAGGACTTCTCTGTTAAAGAGGCTGACGGAAAGACGGATTTCCTGAGCACCGGGGAATTTGTCCTAAGATATAATCTCTGGCCCTTGCTTCAAGGGACCGTGGCGGTCAGCGAGGTGCGCCTTGGTGAACCGAGGGTATGGATTCTCCGGGACAGACAGGGAAGGTTTAACTTCGAGACCCTGGCATTTCTGGCCGAGGGAGAGGAAAAGAAGGCGGAGCCGGGCCCTGAAGCCAGGACTGCACTTCCTTTGGCCCTTACAGTGGAACAGGTGAAGGTTGACAGGGCCCAGATTGTCGTCCGTGATGCAACCGGAGAAATACCTGACACAAAAGCAAGGGCGGACCTTATGGTCACTCTGGATGTGGGTCGTGATCTGGCTTCGCTGAATTACAAGGGAAATCTGAGCTTTGCTGCAGACCTTGTCTACGGTGAAGTCAAATCCAATATCTCTGGAAAGAGTGATTTCGATCAGGACAGACTGGGATATGCAGTGGACGTTATTCTGGATGACCAGAAGGCGCGCCTCAGCGGAGAGGTGAAGAACTATGCCAAGGTCCCGGACATACGCCTGGACATCACCAGCGAGGTTATGGATATCGACAGGCTTCTTGCTCTCATGGCGGGCCTTCCTGCAGCATCAGAGGCCGGAGAAAAGAGAGAAGTCGCAAAGGTATCCGGTCAGTCTCCCGGAGCCGCCTTGCCCCAGGGTCTCATGGCCTCCGGTGAGGTCAGGATCGGCAGGACACTCTATAAGGGGCTTGAGGTAAAGGACTTCCTTTTGCAGTATAACCTCGAGAAAGGAGTTTTGACCATAAAAGACCTTTCTGCCGGGGTCGCCGGGGGACAGGTTTCAGGCAGGATGAAAGTGGATCTTAATAAACCCGGTCTTATCTACGGAGGTGAACTCGATCTCAAATCCGTAAAGTTTCAAGGGCTTTTGCCCGTTTTGGCCAATATCCCAGGCGATATGGTTTCAGGGATGATGGAATCTCATTTCACCTTTTCCGGGGCCGGCATTGAGTGGCCGGTTCTTCGGGATGCCCTGAGCGTTGAGGGCACCTATGCACTGCGGGACGGCGGATTCCGGGATACTCCGGTAACCACGGCAATAGCGGAACTCCTGGGGCTCGAGGAGTTGAAAAGACTGTCTTTTAAGAGCCTTGATGGAACGTTGCATGTTATAAAGGGCAGGGCAGCCATCAGGAGCCGGATGAGCGGAAAGGACGTGAGCGCAAGGCTGGACGGCACTATCGGGCTGGACGGCAGTCTGGACATGCCCATGACCTTGCTCCTTTCTCAGAAACTCAGCGAAAAGCTCCGGAAACGCGTCTCGATTGCAAAATACCTGACCAGCGAAGAGGGACAGACCGAGCTGCGCCTGAAGCTGGCTGGAAGCCTGATGCGTCCCTATCCGGCCCTGGATACAGCCGGGGTCTCGGAACAGGTGAAAGAGATTATCCGGAAAAAGGCAGTTGAAAAGCTGGATGAAGTCCTGACCGGCAAGAGGAAAAAGGCAGGGGAAGAGGGTGCAGATACCGGCAAGGATGCGGGCAAGGAACTTATCAGGGGAATATTAGGGCGATAACCTGGTAAACTTCATAGTTCGTCCCTGGATGAAGACTGAAGATTAGCTGATACAGGAGGTGTAAGAATGAGAGTACTTATCTTGAGCGCAGATGGATTTGAGGACAGCGAGCTCCTGTGTCCTATGTACCGGCTTAAAGAGGCGGATTATCAGGTGGACATAGCTGCGCCGGAATGGGGCCAGATAAAGGGAAAGCGGGGTTATACGGTGACTGCCAACCTGGCCCTGGACGACGTGGAAACCGACGGCTTTAGACTGCTTCTTCTGCCCGGTGGCAAGGAGGCATCCCAGACGCTTCGCACAATTCCGCTAGCTCAGGACATTGTGCGCTCTTTTGCGGACAAGGGCCTGCCCGTGGCCGCCATCTGTCACGGTCCGCAGATTCTGGTGTCGGCGGGTATCCTGGTTGGGCGGAGGGCTACTTGCTGCAAGACGGTAGCCGGAGAGCTTGAGGCCATCGGGGCGATTTACGAGGACTCAGAGGTAGTAGTGGATGGCAATATCATAACCTCCCGCCAACCCTCGGACATCCCCATGTTTATGAAGGCCGTCCTGGAGGCCCTGGCCGTTTGAGAGTGCTGTTTCTGATATTCAGCTTAAGGACGGTTTCCGTATAGTTTTATCCTGGTTGGCGTCAGAAATGCCTGTATCCCGCCGTCTTTGAGTGTCTTCAAGGCTATCTATGCCAAAGAGGAGGCGGGCAGCGTCCAGTATCATCTCTCCATCTTTTTCTTGAGTCCCTTTTTTTAGGCAAACTATCGGGTCGTGGAGTATCTTTTGAACAATGGACCTCGTGAGGACATCCAGGGCCTTTTGCTGCTCGTCATTGAGGGATTCAACAAGTACCTTGCGGCTACGTGAAAGCTCCTTCTGCCTCACCGCCTCGGCCTTTTCCTGAAGATGCTGAATCACGGGTACCACATTCAGAGATTCCATCCAGGACATGAACTTGATGACTTCTGCCTCTACTATGCGATCCGCCTTGGATGCTTCCTTCTCACGTTCTGCCTTATTGAATTCTATAACTCCCTTCAGATCATCAATGTCGTATAAATAGACATTGTCTATATCATTGATCTCTGGATCGATGTCTCTTGGCACCGCTATATCAATAATGAACAGAAGGCGATGACGTCTGGGACGCATAATCCGTTTTACCTGGTCTTTTCTGAGGATAATCCCGGGGGCACCGGTAGAGCTTATAACTATGTCCGCACCAACCAGAGCCTCCTCAATCTCTTCCAGGGATATGGCGCTTCCTCCAAGGGACCGGGCGAGCTCTACCGCCCTGGAGAGTGTACGGTTGGCCACGACCAGTCTGCCGGCACCGCTGGAAATGAGATGTTTTGCAGCCAGCTCAGCCATCTCCCCTGCACCTATCAGCATGCCGCCTCTGCCTGTAAGATCCCCAAAAATCTTTTTGGCAAGCTCAACGGCCGCATAACTGATAGAGACGGCATGACTTGCAATTCTCGTTTCGGTCCTGATTTTCTTGGCCACGGAAAAGGCCTTATGGAGTAAACGATTAAGAACTGTGCCTGCAGTCTTGGCCTCTAAGGCCATGCGGTAGGCATCCTTCAACTGGCCAAGGATCTGGGGCTCGCCTACAACCATGGAGTCAAGGCTGGAGGCTACCCTGAAAAGGTGCCTGACGGCGGACGTTCCTTCATATTCATAGAGTACCTCCTGGAGTGTAGGGGGATCCACTTCTCCCCTTTGTTGCCACAGCTCCTTTATTGATTCTTTGGCCTCCTCAAGGCGATTCGTAGAAATCAGGACTTCTACCCTGTTACAGGTGGACAGGAACACAACTTCTTCGCAGAAAGGAAGCTCCGCGAACAATTTCAGGGCAGGGATATTGCTTTCACTCATGGAAAGGCATTCCCGCACTTCCACAGGTGCGGTATTATGATTTACTCCTAAAAGGACTATTTGCGGTCTATTTAAGCCAGGTGGCATAGGAATGGGCACCAGAAAGTAACAGGCTTACTCCCAGGAAGGTAAAGACCAAAACAGTAAAACCGATTAATGTCATGACAGCAGCCTTTCGCCCCCGCCAACCCACTGTAAGCCGCTGATGAAAAAGTGCTGCATAAATAAACCAGGTGATAAGTGACCATGTTTCCTTTGGGTCCCAGCTCCAGTAAGATCCCCAGGCCTTCTCGGCCCAAATGGACCCGGTTATTATCCCCAGTGTCAACAGGGGAAACCCCATGGTCAGGCAGCGCTCGTTCATGGCATCCAAGGTTTCAAGGGAAGGCAGCCTTTGGAATACTGCCCCCAGCCGCTTCTTTTTTATCTGCCTTTCCTGGAGCAAGTACATAATGGCAATACAAAAGGCCAAGGCAAAAATGGCATCTGCTGACAGGCAGATAATGGCATGAATAGGGAGCCAGATACTCTTGAGGACCGGAGGCAGGGGCAGGATTTCCCTTGACTGAAAAGATGACGCAGTCATTACGATCATGGCGAAGGGTACCACAAAGGCCCCAAGAGATTTCAACTTGTGTTGCCATTGAAACAGGAGAAAAGAACCGACCATTGCCCAAGCCAGGAACGATAGGGAATCGTGGAGGTTGACAAGGGGGGGGTGGCCCCCTGCAAACCATCGCATTAAAACAGCAGCAGTATGAAAACCAAAACCCACGGATAAAAAGACAGCAGCAATCCGTTCCGCATCCTTTCTGAGGGTAATGATGTGGACAATAAAGCCGGCCGCACTGATAAAATATATAAAGACTGTTATCTGAAAAAGGAATTTATGCATAGCGGTTAATTGAGGAATTCCCTAATTCCATCTGTACCCAATTTTCATGCAATCCTGGGGTATATATAAGGTTCTGCGGTCATTTTTTTATCACGAATGACAAGGCCTTTTGAATTTAACACTCAATGTCTATAATTCGAAACTATATCGGCGGCCTCCGTATCGCAGAGAGAAACAGCCCATCTCTCTACCTTGTCCCATTCACCATCTCTGACCCAGGCCATTACAGCCGGGTCTGCAAGGGATCGGCAGAGTTGCTTCCTGGTCACCGGATCCCGGTGAGATTTAATTATCAGTTGCCTTAACTCCCCCAAAAGTGAGACATAGTCGCCATAAAACGGATCAAGGCTCTGCTCAAGCTCCCTGCGAAGGCGCTGGGCAAGGGCAGGACTCCTGCCTCCGGTTGATATGGACAGACAGAGATCCCCCCGCCTGACTACAGAAGGGACAATAAAGCTGCAAAGCTCCGGCTGGTCTACGACATTGCAGAAGACCCTTTTTGATAAGGCCTTTTCATATACCGTTTTCTGGACATCAGTATCATCGGTAGCGGCGATCACCAGCCAGGCCTTGTCCAGATCCTCAGGGATGAAGGACCTTGGCACATAGTCTATCAGGCCGTTTGATGCCATTTCCCCGAGCGTCCCTGTTGTCTCGGGGCTGACGAGCCTGACATGGGCACCGGCGCTCAAGAGTCCCTGAACTTTACGTTCAGCAACGCTGCCTCCGCCCACGACAACAACTCTCTTGTTTTTCAGGTCCAAAAAAAGGGGGTAGTAATCCTGACAGGAAGTGTTCTGTTTCATAGACTAAAAGATATCAACCAAATGCAAATCAGGCAACAATCGTCTATTGAATTACAAAATTCCTTGGAAGACTGGTATAAATATTATGGGATGCAGCTCCGGCCCGGATTTTTGAGCGGAATTCAGGGTCAATCTTGCGGGCTTATCCTGCAATCTTTTGCCAGTGTTGCCAGAAAGATGGAAAGGACTTCCGTACACAGTCAGGGTCTTTGATCCTGATGCCAGGCACTCTCAGCCCTGCCACCGCAAAGGCCATGGCTATCCGGTGGTCATCATAGGTGTCTATCAGAGATCCATGCATGTCCTGGTTCCCTTCGTTCCCCTCAATGATGAGCCCGTCCTCCAGCTCCCTCACTGATTTTCCTATCTTGGAGAGCTCCTGTGCCACCGCCTTCAGCCTGTCCGTCTCTTTTATCCTCAAGTGGGCTACATTCCTGATGACAGTTGTACCCCTGGCAAAGGCAGCAACTACAGCAAGTGTCGGGACCACATCGGGCCATCGGCCCATGTCCGCTTCTATGGCCTTGAGCCTGCCATGAGGAGGTCCCTGGACCGTAACCCCCTCCGGTCCTTTTTTTATGGAACAACCCATACCGGCCAGGATGTCGGCAAATGCCGCATCGCCCTGAATGGCGTCCGGCGGCATGTTTTCCACCAGGACTTTACCACCTGTGACTGCTGCGGCTGCCCAGAAATAGGAGGCACTCGATGCATCTCCTTCGACTTGATATTTTCTCGCCTTATAAGTCTTGCGGGATACAAGGAAAGAGTCCTTTTCCTCCTGCACATCTACCCCGAAGGCGGCCATCACGGCTATAGTGAGATCTACATAAGGCCTGGACACCAAAGGGCCGTCCAGGATAATCCTGGCCGGATTCCTGACAACCGGAGCCACGAGCAGCAAGGAAGACAGGTACTGACTGCTCTTTGAGGCAGAAAGCAAGGTTTCTCCGCCTTCAAGTCCATGGGCCTTGATTTCTACCGGAGGGCAACCGGTTTTCTCAATACTCCTTGCCTCGGCCCCCCAGGCCTTCAGTGCTTTGAGTAATGGCCCAATGGGTCTTTCAGCCATTCGTCCGGTACCTGTGAGCCTGTAGGTGCCCTGACCAAGGGCCACGACAGAGGTCAGAAAGCGTATCCCGGTACCGTTATTGCCGAGGTAGAGTTCTTGCCTGGCAGGCAAGATCCTTCCACCCTGACCCTCAATTATCCAGTCAGTGCCTTTATCCTGTATGGGAATTCCCAAATGGGCCAGGGCATCTCTGAGAAATTTTGTATCTTCACTGTCCAGGGGTCCTTTCAGCTCGCTCTTTCCTTCAGCCAAAGAGGCGACTACCAGAGCCCGCTGGGTGATGCTCTTCGATCCGGGCACCTTTACCTTTGCCGTTATGCCGGCTGCGGGTTGCGGGATTTCAATGAACTCGTCCCTTAAAGAGGAAATCATGCAACTACTCACATCAATTCTATGTCCGCCCGGCCCCAATCCTGGCCTTCGCCCAATTGAGAAGGCCGCCTGAGGCCAGTATCAGGCGATCTCTTTCAGACACCTCCAGGTGGGCCTGTATTGTTCTGTCTTTTCCGACTTCTATTGACACCGTGTCTGAACCTGCCAGCAGCGCGGTCCTCAGACCTGGAATATTGACAGTGTCTCCTTTTTCAATTCGATCGTAGTCATCCGGATCCATAAATGTAAGCGGCAGGATGCCGAAATTTACAAGGTTTGCCTTATGGATCCTGGCAAAGCTTTTTACCAGTTTGGCCCGTACCCCGAGGTACCTTGGCGCCAGGGCGGCATGCTCCCTGGAGGAGCCCTGGCCGTAATTCTCTCCTCCGACTATGATCACAGTGCCTGCCGCCCTGGCCCTTGAGGAAAACTCCGGATCAATTGCGGAAAAGACATGCTCACTGATGGCATGCACGTTGCTTCTGAGCGGCAGTATCTTGCTCCCGGCAGGCATTATATGGTCAGTGGTAATATTGTCCTTCACTTTGAGGAGTACCTCTGCCTTCAGGTCTTCCGGCAACGGCTCAAACTCCGGAAGAGGTTTTATGTTGGGGCCGCGCAGTATTGATACCTTCGAGCCGTCCACAGGAGGAGGAATTATCCCGTTGTCATTTATGATGTATGCCTCGGGAAGAGATACTTCTGGGGCCTGCCCAAGATCTCTCGGATCCGTAATTACTCCCCGTATTGCGGATGCAACCGCTGTTTCAGGACTGCACAGATATACCCGGTCGTCCTTTGTGCCGCTCCTTCCGGGGAAGTTGCGGGTAAAGGTCCTCAGGGAGATGGTATTTGTGGCCGGGGCCTGTCCCATCCCGATGCATCCCAGGCAGCCGCATTGGTGTATTCTGGCCCCGGCGTGGATTAATGTACGCAAGGCCCCGGCCATATCGGCGTTTTCCAATACCTGCCGGCTCCCGGGATTTATCTCAAAGCTCACCAGCGGGTGTATTTCCCTGTGCTCAAGTGACTTGGCGGCAACCGCTAAGTCCCTTAACGATGAGTTGGCGCATGAACCTATGATGACCTGGGATACCGGCTGTCCGGCCACCTCTCGTACAGGCACCACGTTGTCCGGGGAGGATGGACAGGCTATCATCGGTTCAAGAGAAGAGAGGTCCATATCGATTATTTCGTGATATACGGCATCCGGATCTGCCTGAAGCATTTGCCATATATCTTCTCTTTTCTGGCTTATAAGAAAACTCCTGGTCGCTTCATCAGATGGAAAGACTGAACCAGTGGCCCCAAGTTCGGTTCCAAGGTTTGCTATGGTGGCCCTGTCGGTTACAGAGAGAGCCGCAACACCGGGGCCAAAGTATTCAATGACCTTTCCCACACCGCCCTTTACCGTCATCAGGCGGAGTAATTCCAGTATGACATCCCTTGCCGAGACCCACGGACCAAGCTTTCCTGTGAGACGAACACCTGTAATATATGGCATTCTTAAATAGAAAGGCTGCCCGGCCATGGCCATGGCAACATCAAGACCACCCGCACCCAGGGCGAGCATCGCACACCCGCCGGCTGTCGGAGTGTGGCTGTCTGAGCCCAGTAGGGTCTTGCCTGGGACAGCACACCGCTCAAGATGTACCTGATGGCATATACCGTTTCCCGGACGGGAGAAATGGATGCCGTAGCGGGCGGCAACAGACTGGAGAAATCTGTGATCATCGGCATTTCGGAAGTCAGATTGCAGCAAATTGTGGTCTACATAACTTATTGACAGTTCGGTCTCGACCCTGGGTATGCCTATGGCCTCAAATTCCAGGTAGGCCATGGTACCCGTGGCGTCCTGAGTAAGTGTCTGGTCAATGCGTATGGCAATCTGGCTTCCGGGAGTCATTTCACCTTCCACCAGGTGCTCATCTATGATTTTTTCCGTTACTGTCATGCCCATTAAATCACTCCGGATGTCTTGAAAAGTATTTATGCCGGTATTATAGAAATCATAAAGAATAGCAGCAAGCTTGACATTAGGTCAACAACTGCTAAAAGTTAAATTTAAAGGGAATTTGTAATGTATAAGGCATTTTGATTGATTCAGGATTTAGAAACAACCAAAAGGAGGGCAGCTCGATGGTAGAAATTAAAAAAATTCTGTTTCCTGTAGATTTTTTTGAAAGTTCCAATAAGGTATTGCCTTTTGTGAAGTTCATGGCTGAAAAGTTGGGAGCACAAATAGAGCTTGTGCACGTAGTGAGAGGCCCGGGAGATTTTACTGGCTATGAAATGGGCGGTGCCTGGTATTCCAGCTATGAAGGCGAACTCCTGAAGGGCGGCGAAAAGGCCATGGACAGGTTCGTGGAAGAGAATTTGTCTGATGTGGAAAATGTTAAAACGGTAATTGTGGTAGGAGATGTGGTGGAAAAGATACTGGAGCAGGCCGAAAAGGGCGGAGCAGATATGATCATAATCGGCACTCATGGAAGAAAGGGGCTTGAGAGGATCATGTTTGGCAGCGTAGCAAGTGGAGTAGTCAAGGGTGCCAGTTGTCCGGTTCTTACTATCAATCCATTCAGGGTCAGCGTCTAATATGGTGTTTTATTAAAAAGTTGTCATTGCGAGCGTTAACGAAGCAATCTCAATAAGACTCACAAACTGTGCCATTGGATTGCTTCGTTGCTTTTTTGAGGATATTTATCTTCTCTGCCCTTCTTAAAGTAAATCAGTAGTTCTGCAAATTATTTAAGGAATTCCTTGGCCGAAAATTCAACAGATTCCCCCACCACCATTATCACCTCCCACCTCAATGCGGATTTTGATGCCCTGGCCTCTTCTCTGGCTGCAAGCAAGCTTTATCCAGGGGCTCAGATCGTGTTGCCGGGCTCCCAGGAGAGGGACCTGCGGGACTTCCTCCTCCAGTCGAGCAGTTATTTTATAAACGTAAAACGTTTAAAAGACATAGATCTTGAAAAGGTAAAGCTTCTGGTAATTGTAGATACCAGGCAGAGAAGCCGTATCGGCCCCTTGGCTTCGCTTTTGGAAAGGCCTGATGTTGAAGTCCATGTATTCGATCACCATCCTCCTTCTGATGGAGACATAAAGGCCGCCAAGACATTTTTCGGGGCGGTGGGAGCAAACACGACCCTGATGATCCGATTTCTGAGAGAAAGGGGAGTGGATATAAGTCCCGACGAGGCGACATTTCTGGCCGTGGGCATATATGAGGACACAGGGTCTTTTACTTTCAGCTCCACTGTTCCCGAGGATCTGGAGGCGGCTGCCTGGCTGCTCGAGAAAGGAGCCGACCTCAAGGCAATCTCCGAGCTCCTCGGACACAGGTTCACCCCTGAACATGTAGAGCTTTTGAACGATCTTTTGAATACAGCGGCTACTTATACCCTGGCCGGCATCCCTGTTACTTTGGCAAAGACCTCGTCGCCGGCGTACGTGGAAGATTTTGCCGTCCTGGCCCACGAACTGATGGATATGGAGAAGCTCCCCGTGATCTTTGCCATGGCACTTATGGCGGATCAGGTGTTGATAGTGGGCCGCAGCCGGGATGAAAGAGTTGACGTAAGTGAGGTGCTGAAGGCAATCGGCGGCGGAGGCCACCCCATGGCTGCCTCTGCCACGTTAAAGGGGCTGACTCTTGCTGAGGCCGAAGAGCGCCTTATCACCGAACTTCACAGGCAGCTCGGGACAGAGCCTAAAGTGAAAGATATTATGTCGTATCCGGTTCTCTCTGTCCTGCCGGACACCACTATTTCCCGGGTCAATGATAAATTAACCCGATATGGTATAACTGTCTTGCCTGTGGTCCATGAAGGTAAGGTACTGGGCCTTATTTCCCGCAGGACCGTGGAGAAGGCAATATACCATGGTCTTTCGGACCTGCCGGTACGTGAATACATGACTACGGATTTCGAGGTCATCTATCCGGAGGACACTCTTGCCAGGGTCCAGGAACTCATAGTCAACCGCCGCCAGCGTTTTGTCCCTGTGGTGGATAAGGGGCGGATAGAAGGGGTAATTACCAGGACGGATCTCCTTCAGATACTGAGCGGAGATGCTGCAAGAAGACCTGAAGCCCTGCTTTCAGGAAAGGAACAGCGCAAGAACGTCCTCTCCCTGTTGAGGGAGAAGCTCCCTCCCCATATACTTGATCTGTTGATGAATGCAGGAGATGTGGCGGAGGCCGAGGGTTTTCATGTCTATGTCGTAGGCGGCTTTGTGAGAGACCTGCTGCTGAGGAGGCCTAACCTGGATGTGGACCTGGTGGTTGAGGGAGACGGAATCGCCTTTGCCAAGGCCTTTGCCGGCCGGTTCGGAGCAAGGGTCCGTGCCCACCAGAAGTTCGGGACCGCGGTTGTAATATTCCCTGACGGCTTCAAGGTGGACGTGGCCACAGCCCGGTGGGAATACTACAAGTACCCTGCTGCCATGCCCACAGTGGCACTTTCGTCCGTTAAGCTGGATCTGTTCCGGCGGGATTTTACCATCAATACACTGGCAATTAAGCTCAATCCAAAGGAATTCGGTTTGTTGATAGACTTCTTTGGAGGCCAGAGGGATCTCAAGGACCGTATTATCCAGGTTATCCATAGCCTGAGCTTTGTTGAAGATCCGACAAGGGTCTTCCGGGCTGTCCGCTTTGAGCAGCGATACGGTTTCAGGATAGGCAAGCAGACCTTGAGATTGATCCGGAATGCCGTGCATCTCGACATATTCTCGAGGCTCTCCGGAAAACGTTTGCTCACCGAACTCAGGTTGATATTGGAGGAACCGGATCCGAGGGCTGCCATCAGGAGGCTGGCCGGTCTGGGGCTACTGAAGGTGATTCATCAAAGCATTCGACTGGGGCCAACGGAAGAAGAGATCCTTGCCCGGTCTTATGACGTCCTGGCCTGGTACGATCTGCTCTTCAGGCCACAGAGGCCCAGAAGGTGGGTGGTGTATCTGCTGGCACTTCTTGAAGGACTGAATTCTCAGGAAGTTCTGGAAGTTATGGACCGTCTGGGCCTTGTTGGATCAGAGAGGAATATCTTTATGGAAGAACGTAAGGTTTCAATAAAGGTCCTTGATCTTCTCTCGCGGCGATCCTTTATGAAGTCCAGTGAGGTCTATTGGCTGCTGAAAGGCCTGGATATTGATCTGCTCCTTCATATCCTTTCAATTACTCAGAACGAAGACGCCAGGCAGGCCATATCCAAGTATATCACCGAGCTGCAGGATGTAAGGCCCCTGCTCACAGGAGATGATTTAAAGGATATGGGTCTGGAGCCCGGCCCTCTCTTCCGGACAATACTGCACCGACTGCTTGAGGCCAGACTGGATGGAGAGGTCAGGTACCGGGAAGACGAGGTCCGTTTGGTAAAACAGGAATTCCTGGATAGTCCGGGTCTACATACGGGACATTGTTGATTTCATTAACTTAATTCTGGCAAAAAATTGCTGAGTTCATCGAACGAATATGCCGAAAAGAAAATATCAATTCACAGAAACTGCGGATGGGTAGTCGTATAAGACGGATTTGTCAGGTCAGGGCACAGATAGTATATTAATTGATAGAGATTCTTGAAATTTCATTGGTGGAAGTAGCACGCCAAGAGGGAGTTTCCGCGTCTACTATATCCGAGGCCCTTGACAGGAAAATGAAAGATTGATTTGACTCAGATACCACGTCCCGCAGTTTTCCTAATTCAGAAAAATCACTTGACATAATTATAATAACATTGCAATGTTATTATATTTCAAGAACAATTACATTAGAAGGTAATTATATGCGCTTGCATGAATTCAACCCGTGGTGGAAGACGTCAAGGGTTCCAAAAGGTCTGCTTGGAAAAAGACGGGAGATCTTTGACAAAATACTTTCATTTTTTGATTACAGACAAATTATCATGCTCTTTGGAATGAGACGAGCCGGAAAGACTACTCTTATGTATCAGCTCATTGATTACCTGCTCGAAAAAGAAAAGGGCAGGTCCTTTTGCATACTCTATTTTTCATTTGACGAGCAGGCTTTCAGCCTGAACGAAATTCTTGAAACATACGAGCAGGATATCCTAAAATATAGGCTGGATGAGGAAAAACGAATATATCTTTTTTTGGATGAGGTTCAAAAACTGGATAATTGGTTCAACAAGGTCAAGCTCATTTATGACCGTTACCCAAATTTCAAGATCATATTGTCGGGATCAGCGGCTCTAATCTTGAAGAAAGAGATTAAGGAGAGCCTTGCGGGCCGCTTTTTTGAGTTCTGTGTCGAGCCCTTTACATTTGATGAGTTCATTGAGTTCAAAGGCATCTCAATTGATAAGACCAGGGAAAACCTCTACAAAGTCGAAATCATAGATCTGTTTCAAGAGTATCTTAAAAAAGGGGGATTTATCGAGGCCATAGGTTTTGATGACTTTGCGCTAAAAAAATATTTCAGAGAGAGTTTGCTTGAGCGTGTTATCTTTAAGGATATCCCAGAGTCCTTTACGATAAACCGCCCCCAACTCCTATTCCGCTTGCTGGAAATAACTGCATACATGCCCGGCATGTATCTGGATTATAGCAGTCTGGGTGATGACCTGAAAGTTGATCAACGCACCATCTCCAATTATGTCTCATATCTAGACTATTCATTATTGATAACTAAACTGTACAACTTCTCAAGTAATAGGCTGACAAGTGAAAAGAAACTGAAACGAGTTTATCTTTCCAACACTGGATTTACATCAGCACTAAGGTCAGATAAGCCTGATTATCACAGTCTGCTTGAGGGTTATTTTGCCAACCTTTTCAGGGCACGATTCTTCTACCGCTCACCGCAGAAAGAAGAAGTTGATCTCGTAATAGATGATTACAGGAGAATATTACCCGTCGAGATCAAGATCAGGGAAAATGTCAAAATGAGGGATTTGAAGCCCCTGATGAGATTTGCCGAACGCTTCAAATGCAGACAATGCCTTGTAATCTCAAGGGATGACGAAAGAGTTGAAAAAGTAGGAGACCTGAACTTGACCATTCTCCCTTTCTGGCGACATTGGTCGATCTTAAACGAAGTAATAGGTGCAACCGGACAATAGATGGAATCGAGTGTCGCAGAAGGGTCCGACGATACCGACGGTTAAAGGAGATGGCATGACCGGTGAGGACTTTCCGCATCAGATCCCCAAGAGGTCTATTACTTGTGCGGATAAGTAGATGGACATGGTGTTGTTTTTCTCTTTATTTCACCGGACTTTTTTCAGAATAAACCACCTTGCCATTTAGCAGTTTTTTCAGAATAAACCCCCTTTGTCTGATAGAGTCACCACTTGGGGCTCTGCCCCAAACCCCGGGGTTTTCAAGGCATGGCGTGGAACAAAGAATAAGCAAAAAAGAAGGGGAGCCATATGACTCCCCCAAGGCGCTATTCTCCGCCCACATTCCGGCTATCCCTCGGTGAGTTGCTCCCCAGCAGAGCTCGCTTCTGTTTCGCCGGAACCTTTTTGCAAGGACAGGTATTACCCCATCTCTTCTGCTGCCATCATGATATGCTCTGCCGTAACCGTTTGTGCATTTTGCAGGGCGGCTACGTTGAGAGCAAAGTGTGCCAGGAGGTTTACTTTCCTGGGCAGGCCATTGGTGGCCTGGTACATGGCCTCAAGGGACTCGGGTTCAAACAGGTTCATCTTTGTGCCGGCCAGCTCCAGCCTGTGCTGCAGGTACAGCGGCAACTCCTCTTTGGTCAGGCCTGATATGTGGTAACGGACCACAATCCGCTGGGCAAGAGGCTCGTGCACTGTCATGGAGAGCCTTCGTCTCAGTTCCGCCTGGCCTGCGAAGAGCAAACAGAGCCTGTTTTGAGAGTCCATCTCGTAGTTGGTGAGAAGACGCAGGTTCTCAAGCACTTCATTCCTGAGGTATTGGGCCTCGTCTATAATAAGCACCGGCCTGATCTTGGACTCTGTGCACAGGCGGTTTACCTCCTGCTGAATGGAACGGAACAGGGCTGCCATGCTGCGTTCCGTGCTCAGTCCCATTTCCCATGCTATGGTTTTGTATGTGTCTGTGACATTGCCGGTGGTGAGCGTAATATAAAATACCCGGTAAAGGCCGGTATGCAGGGCCGAGGCTACCTTCCTGCATATGCAGGTCTTGCCGCTTCCGACCTCTCCTGTTACCAGCCCGATGCCACGAAGTTTCAGCAGGTAGTTTATGCGGGCCTCAAGCTCTGTAGCTGCGTGAGAGGCAAAGAGCTTATCAGGGGCAAGGTCCTTTTCAAAGGGATGCCGGATAAGACCATAGAGTTCCTTATACATCACCGTCCTCCTTTTTCTTTCCGGCAAGTCTGCTGAAGTTTACGGGCTGGGACGGTGTGGAGCATAACGGCTTTCCATCCTGATTCTGCTCCAGGATGGTACATGATGGCCTGTCCCGTTTCACAAAACAGTTGGCATAGGCATCCAGACATTTGGCCTTGTGCACGAACTCGTTATTGTGCCATACATCAACAGTATCTCCCTGTTTTGAGGGATCGTATCTCAGGGTGACGCTCTCTCCCACCAGGGCTGCATCTATCTCGTATGCAATGCCGTTGAGGCTGACTGTCCGGTCCTTCATGACCTTGCGTTTTGCCTCGAACAGGAACATTTCATCAAGGTCCATCCAGGGGACAGGATAGTTGACATTGCAGGCCTTCTCCGCCCACGCCTCTAACGGAGTCTTGCGGAGGATGCGGTGGACACTGTGGTGATATTCTGTTTCAATATATGTCCACAGGGCGCTGTTCAGTGCTTCAAGGCTGCTTTTGTCCCTGTCTGTGAGCCTGGGCAGAAACTGGAGCCGAACGGTTCTGAACCACCGCTCGATTTTTCCCTTTCCCTGAGGAAAATATGGCCTTGAATGGATCAGGGTGATGCCAAGCTTGGCACATACCAGGCTCAGGTGGGTGGAGCGAAAGGCAGAGCCATTATCAACAAAGAGCCGCTGGGGTATGCCCCTGCGCAGCACGGCCTGTTTCAATACAGGCATGAATGAAGCTGTATTCTCCGACAGCGCAAATGCCGCATATGGTATTACTCTTGTTGCGTCATCTATGAAGGCAATGAGATATGTTTTGCGTTTTCTCTTCCCATCGGTCCTTACCGCAGGGCCATGCATGACATCACTCATGAACAGCTCCCCTGCGTGCCTGTACGAGAAGCACCTGTGATCCTGAGAAGAATTGCTCTTTTTCTTCATCAGGCCATTGCGGGCGAGCAGTTTGTACACGGTGGAGGCAGACAGCCTGATACCAGGCTCAACCTTGCCGGATTCACGAACATCCCTGATCACCATTGATACGGTAAAATCAGGGTTCTTTTCCTTGGTATCTATCAGCTGATCCGAGACACGAGCCGGCAGTTTCCTGGGCTTTCCCCTGTCACTGCGCCCCCTTGGAAGCAGGGCATCAAAACCGCCTTTGCGGTATTTCTTCAGCCAGTCCCTTATTGTTTCGGCGGCAACAGTAGTCCTGTCAGAGCAGGGAATTTTGTATTCCTGTTCCGCTTTGTTCTTAAGTTTTTCATGCAGCCCCCTGGTTCCCGGCTGGATATTGGTCAGATCAGAGATGAGACCATAACGGAAAAGGGCTATTTCATGTCTCTTTTCGTCGTCTTTCATAAGGCAGCTCCTTGATTTGATTTTGGAGCCACCTTAAAACCGCCAACAATGGATGACCTCCCCCATCCGTTGTTGGAGACGAAAAAAAGAAAATATCAGCAAAACTACGGGGGAGCAAAACCGATAATCATGGGCATGGATTGAAGAAAATCACTGACTTTTCCCCTCAAGCTACAAAGCACCCTGTCTCTGCCCAGCCATCGCCTGAATGATTGGAGATTCGGGGAGACGATGCCAGGAAACAGGCCTGCAATTAGTTTCAGCACTTCTCTGATATACTTGATTCGACGTTGGAGCCAGCGCAAACTGTAAGGGTACAGGATGTCGGGCCTGAGACTTTCTGCTGCTTCTTCCAAACTCCTGCAAGACTCTGCAACGTTGACTGCATCTTCCACCTCATTTAAGGTGCCGGGAAGGCGTGAAGCAAAAAAATCAGGAAGAAGCGCAATGGTAACGTGGCCTGCTGAACAGTAATACCTCGCTATCAGGCATGGTTCAGGATGTTTCCTTTCGTAATACCCGTGCCTGGCAATGCCACATCCCCCTTCAGGATGCAGAGGACAGCAGTCCAGCCTGGCATGTTCCCAGCCTTTCTGTTCCCTGTATTCCTCAAATGTTAATTCAGTCTCGTAACGGATCTGCATATGAAAATTGGACGTAATCAGCCCTGCCCCTGTGGCAGTGGGAAAAAATATAAAAAATGCTGCCTGAACAAACCTGTTCCTGCAGAAACCTTTGGATATACCGACCTGGACCAGCTATCTAACAGTGTGTGGGAATATATCAAAGCTGAAAAATGGGACAAGGCAGAAGATGCCTGCAGAAGGCTGCTGGAAGAATACCCGGATCAGATTGACGGGCTGCACAGGTCTGCTGAATTATGGGAGGCTCGCAAGGATGCCGGCAAGGCTGCTGAGTATTACAAAAAAGCCGCTGGCTTTGCCAAAAAAGCCGGAGGCTTCGACCAGAGTACCATAGATTTCTTCATGCAAAAGGCAGAGCAACTGGCAGGATAAAAAGAGGGAGCATTTTCTGTTTCCCCCACCTTTTCCGGTAGTTCACCGGTGGAATATTCAGGCAATTTCAGGCGGTGGTTTTTAATTTAATTGGACATACAACAACCTTTGGTGGTGTGCGTTGGTGGCGATAATAAGGGCGCCACGTTGGGCCGCTCTTTTTAGGCAGTTTGACAGGCGGACCTGGTCGTTCCAGGAAAACAGTTTCTCGTTGTACTTGATAAAGGAGTTGTTGTTGTGACGGACCGTATAGGGCGGGTCTGCAAAAATCAGGTCGCCAGCCGAGGCGCTGTCGATCATCTCTTCGAAGTCGCATGCTTTCAGTTCTGCTTTCTTCAGCAGCTTGGACAGACCTTCGAAATCGTCTGTTTCAAAGATGACACTATTTCGCGTGCCGCGCGGTACATTGAATTGTCCCTTGCGGTTGACACGGTATATCCCGTTGAAACAGGTCCGATTCAGGTAAATGAAGCGGGCGGCTTTTTCCGCAAGGGATTTCGGTCGAGAAGACCGGACGGTGTAATAGTAGGCGTCAGAATGCTTCTTTGCGTGGTGTTGTAGGATTTCCAGTACCTTTTGCCAGCCGTTTTTGATGGCGAGGTAGGTGTCGATGAGTTCAGCATTGGAATCGCTGAGAACGGCACGATCAGGGGTGAGGTGGAAAAACACCGAACCGCCGCCCAGAAAGGGCTCTATGTACTTGCCCGAAAACGGGGGGAAAATGTTGGGATGGCACTCTACGAGCCAACGCTTTCCCCCCGGCCCATTTAAGAAACGGTGTGTGATTAGAATTGTCGCGGTGTGTCATATAGATTTCTTCAATTAAGCCATAATCGCCGCGGATCGCCGAGCACCCAGCGGATGGTAATACGCGGCGATTGTTGCCGGGCGCGGAGCGTCCGGCAACAACGGGCGCTTCAGCGGCGCGGCTTTAGACGCGTCCGACTGAAAGCGCAATGTTATGCCCGGTCATTCATAATGCGTCCACATTCTAATGACTTTAACTGCTTTTTCATCGTCAAAAATCTGATAGACCAACCGGTGTTGTATATTTATTCGCCGGGAAAAGGCCCCAGATA
>Ga0209410_1000220_pt1 | contig 25052 bp, 26 predicted proteins | sample Mar14436cmmetaG_FD_184135 | JGI IMG/M metagenome (GOLD analysis project Ga0209410, IMG submission 184135) | Marine hydrothermal vent microbial communities from Guaymas Basin, Gulf of California to study Microbial Dark Matter (Phase II) - Marker... ... | reverse complement strand
GTTTATATCTGACTTATGATAAAAGAAATCGATACTGATTCCATAGAACAGGCCTTGATGGAATCTCTATCTGAATACACTGTAGATAGAGATGAAGACATATCAGTGAATGGCACGTTTGTCTTTCAGCCTGATTTCCCCTGCTTCCAGGGCCACTTCCCAGATCAAGCAATACTCCCGGGCATCATACAAATGGCGGCGGTTCGTTCATTGGCCAATAAGGCCCTGAACCAACAGCTTGTGCCTACTGCTGCAAAACGAATCAAATTCCGAGGCCTTATCCAGCCAAAGGAGCGAATATCGATAACCGTGAACTTGAAAAGGCACCGAATGACAAAGTACTTATTGGCTTATATCCCTCAATTCCTCAGTTTGAATTTACTATAATCGCTGTTACTTGTGAGCATACTTGGCAGCTGTTAAATTATGTGCACAGGATAATAGAATCCTGTCAAGCCATCAAAATCAATTATTAACTTCAAAAGGGGTGCATTACGTTTTTGTTGAAATTTTCCAAAATACCCAGGTAGGTCAGATTTTCTATTGACAGACCTATCTGGATTTGCCATAATCTCCTTAAACGGTGAAAGGAGATTATGGACATGGATAAAAAAGAATTTTGTGAATTCTATGAGCAACTTTTAAAGGCTCAACTGGCGGTTGTCAGGCAGTTTGCCGGCAAGGTTGAGAATCGAGGACGAAGGACTCAAAAAGGTAAGTCCCAATTAGGTATTACAGAAAACATACTCAAAGAGGCTGGCCAGCCGCTTCATGTTTCAGAAATTATCAAGAGAGCTAAGGAACATTATGATGCCTCAATTGATAGGGAATCTCTGGTCTCGGCTCTTACCAAGAAAGTCAAAAAGGGAGACCGCTTTATCAGGGTGGCGCCCAATACGTTCGCTCTGCCAGCTGATTCTGAAAAATAAGGATCTTCCGTGCCGGCATCCTGTCTTGGCAGAGTATTTGTACGTTTCTGCCGGGAGCTCTGGCAGCAGGTGCCGGAATGGAAAAACGCTTTGGCCAGAGGCGACTGGCCTGCCATTGAAGCGGGGATTCTGAAGTTGACCCGCCTTATGGCAACAGAAATCATGGCAGGCTGTCTTCTCTGGTATCTTGAGCAGGAGGATACCCGGCATCTTGGGAAAAAACTGGCTGAAAAAAGAGGTATCAAGACCCAGGGAACGCGTAATGTCCATGTGACCCTGGCTACAGGCCGAAGACTGCTGGTTCGTACTACGCCAGATGTTGAAAAAGAGCTGGCATATTTTGAAAGGCATAGAGACCGAATAAGGTACAAATACTATCGCAGAAAAAAGATACCAATAGGCAGTGGTGCTGTTGAAAGTGCGATCAGGCGGATGATTAATTTACGCATGAAGGCCCCCGGGACCTTCTGGAAAGAGGATACAGCCGAAATTTTCCTTTACCTTAGATCCCAACTGATATCAGGAAGATGGGACCTGTGCTTCAAAAGTGAAACATAAAAATAGACGAGTAGCCATTACAGGAATTGGTATTATTTCCTGTTTGGGCCTGAACAGAGATGAAGTGCAGATTTCCCTCAGGGAAGGAAGAAGCGGCGTACGTTTTATTCCTGAACGTAAGGCTTTGGGGTTTCAGAGCGCGCTTAGCGGTATTGTTGAGGGTTTTGATCCGAAGAGTGTTCTGGACCGGAAGCAGCGCAAGACACTGCCGGAATACGGCCTTTGGGCCTGGTCTGCAGTGTCCCAGGCCCTGGAGCAGGCCGGTATTCATCCCGACAGCTTGACCGGTGACGAGAAAACAGGAGTGGTATTCGGCAACGATTCCTCTGCTGTTACAGCAGTTGAGCAGGTGGATACGCTTCGATCTGCCGGGGAGACAAAGGCCATAGGCAGCGGACACATATTCCGGCTGCTCGCCAGCACTGTTACCCTCAACCTGAACACCATTTTGGGAATACGTGGGGTATCCTGGACTGTAAGCGGGGCCTGCGCGAGCGGTGTCATGGCAGTAGGCCAGGGGGCGGAAATCATAGCCTCCGGCAGGCAAGATCGCATAATTTGTGGTGGGGTGCAGGAGATTTCCTGGGAATCCATGTGCAGCTTTGATGCCTTGGGGGCCTTTTCGCGCAGGGAAAATGATCCTGAGGCGGCTTCCCGTCCGTTTGATCAAGACCGGGACGGGCTGGTCCCCAGCGGCGGGGCCGCTGCTATCGTTTTAGAGGCATTCGAATTGGCGAAGGCACGGGGTGCTCAGATATTGGGCGAGGTCATGGGTTATGCCAACACATCAGACGGTTACCGCATAGCAGTGCCTAGCGGAGAGGGATTGGAACGGGCGATGCGCTGTGCCCTGATGGATGCCGCCCTTTCTCCTGATGATATTGATCTGGTTTTGTCACATGCCACCTCAACCCTGGCTGGTGACAGGGCGGAGGCAATTGCCCTGCGCAAAATTTTTGATCTGGATGGGGTAAAAAAAGGGCCAATTGTATCCGCAGTAAAGGGCCTGACCGGTCACGAATTCTGGATGGCAGGCGCATCACAAGTTGTATATGGTCTGCTGATGGCATGGGGCGGTTTCATGGCGGGAAATCCCAACCTTGAAGTGCCGGATCCCGCCGCAGAGGTCTTATATCTACCTCAAAAAACCGTTATGATCAGACCACGCTTTATGCTTTGCAATGCATCCGGTTTTGGTGGAACCAATGCCTGCCTGGTTGTAAGGATTGCTTGATGAAGGCTGAAGTCGTTGTTATAGGGAGCGGGATAAGCGGTTTGACAGCCGCGGCCTCACTGGCCAAACGAAATAGACAGGTCATAATAGTTGAACGGAATCAAAAACCGGGAGGGGCGCTAAAGCATTTCGTCAGGAGAGGGATACCTTTTGACGTTGGCTTCCACTACTCAGGATGTCTGGGATCAGGAGAAATATTACGTGTTTTGTGGGAATATTTGGGTGTGTGGCCGCACTTACGTGTATATCCTTTCCCATCAGAAGGAAACGACCGTTTAATACTCAGAAATTCTGGAAAATCTGTTCGGGCCTTTTTTTCTTATGAGCGTTTGGAAGACGAATTGCGGCAGGCCTTTCCCAATGAAGCAAAGGGGGTTGCAACCTATCTCAAGGCCCTGAGAGATATATGTGATTCCATTCCTTTCTACAATCCGGATCTTCCCCTTACCCCGTTTCTGCGAGGCCTTCTTCCATCGGCAGAAATCGGATTGGCCCCATTTCTTACATCCCTGATTAAAGATCCCGATCTTCAGGCTGTGTTGGCGTCGCCGGCCTTTCTTTACGGTGTTTCTCCCAGAAAAGCCAGTCTTGCAGTGCATGCCATGGTTGCTCACGCCTTTATCTCAGGGGCCTATGCCATAGACGGAGGTGGACAGGCCATAGTGGATGCATTTTTGTCAGTTTTCAGAAAAGCCGGCGTGGAAGTGATTACCGGTCAGGAAGTTGAATCAATATTTGTTACAGATGGAAAAGTGGCCGGGATCAAGACCTCTGAAATGGAGATCCATTGCTCACAGGCAGTTTACACCGGTCATCCCACTGGTTTGTTAAACCTGGTTCCTGAAGGGACTTTTCGGCAGGCTTACCATAGTCGGCTGCAAGGCCTGGAAAACACAACCTCCATGTTTGTAGTATTTGGAGCAGTAGATAATCCGGCTTCCTTGAGGGATCTGACCTGGGTTAATCACTATGCCATTCCAAGCGGGCTTGATATACTTGATGTTAATCTGATATGTCCGGAAGAAGGCGCCTTGCTGATGACAGCACCCGGCCGTAGATATTCAGATCCTGCCTTGTCCGGTGCAAGGCGGGGCATAATATTGATGCGACCGGCATCCTGGGATGAAGTCGCCCCATTTTCTGTGGAGGCAGGAAAGGCGCGACCGGCATCCTATAAAAAGTGGAAGACTCAATCCGCCGACAGATTATTAGACCAGGCGAAAAAGCTTTGGGGTTTTAGCGGCATTGAGCCGTTGGCAATAGGGAGTCCCCTTACATTCAGGGACAAGCTGGGCGTCCCTGGGGGCGCGGTGTATGGAGTACAGCATTGTCTGAACCAATATAATCCTGGAGCCAAAACCCGCCTCTCAGGTTTATGGCTCAGCGGACAAGGAACATTAATGACCGGAATAGTAGGGGCCTCTCTTTCAGGACTTGTAACCGCAGGTGAAATTGAAGGCCTGGAGCCCCTGTGGGACGAGGTGAGACAGTGTCGCTGAAGCGGGTAGTTATCACCGGGCGTGGGGCCGTATCGCCGTTTGGATTAGGGGTGGCTGATCTATTGGATGGGGTGTGGAATGGACGATCTGGCATACAACTGATGCCGGATTGGCAGAGCATTCAAGGACTTCAATGCCACATGGCAGGGCCGGTTCCGCCTTTTGAAGCCAAGCCCTTATTGCCCCGCACAATTCGGCGAACTATGGGGCCAATGGCTATTTACGCCACTCTGGCCGCCAAAGAGGCAGTCTCGGATTCCGGACTTGAGCCGGACTTTCTGGCATCAGGAAAGGTGGGGGCGGCAATCGGGTCCACTACCGGGAGCCCCAGAATATACGAGGCATTGTACAGGCAGTTCTTACCCGAAGAGAGTGTTGAACATGTGCGCTCCGGGATGTTTTTTAAGATCATGGGGCATTGCTGCGCAGCCAATGTCTGCCTTGCCCTCGGAATAACCGGCGAACAGTGGGCACCCACAAGCGCCTGCACCTCATCAGCACAGGCCCTGGGTCTTGGTTATATGTTGATTCGCTCCGGCCGGCAAGAGGCAATGCTATGCGGCGGAGCTGATGAGGTCCATCCTACGGTCACAATGGTATTCGACGTGATAAAAGCGGCCTCACGAAGTCATGATTTTCCTTTGATTGCTCCCAGACCATTTGACCTGAACAGGGACGGAGTCGTTTGCGGTGAAGGTGGTGGCATCCTGGTCCTGGAAAGCCTGGATTCTGCTTTAAGGCGTGAGGCAAATATCTATTGTGAGATCCTGGGGTTTGGCCATGTAAATGACAGCAAGAGCATTGCCAATCCGCATGAGGACTCTATGGCCAGGACAATGCGTAATGCCTTGGCCGAGGCCGGATTGAACGGAGATGACATTGATTATGTAAATGCACATGCCACAGGGACCGTGCTTGGAGATATAGCAGAGGCCGTTGCAATCAATAACATATTTGGTAAAGATGTGCCGGTCAGTTCGTACAAAGGGCATTTGGGGCATACCCTTGGTGCTGCCGGGGCACTTGAGACAATAGTGCTCCTTGAGATGTTGAACCGGCAGGAGGTTGTGCCGACCCTTAATCTGGAAAGGCCTGATCCTGCTTGCTCAGTTATCAATCTGGTACATTCTGTGGACAAGCTCCCATTAAATATAGTACTTAAGAACAGCTTCGCACTGGGTGGTGTTAACACCGCTATGGTGCTGCGGAGGTGGACAGAATGATGTCGGATCAAGAGATCCGCCGGCGGGTAGCGCAGATTATGGCTGAGGAGTTCGAACTCGAACCAGAATCGCTTCAGCCGGATGCTACTTTGTATGAGGATCTTGGGTTGGACAGCCTGGATGCAGTAGACATGGTAGTGGCCATGGAAAAGGCCTTTGGGATGAAAATGGCCGATGAAGAGGCGGTGCGGGCTGTAAGGACTCTGGGCGATCTCTTTGACCTTGTCTGTCGTCTTAAGAATCAACAAGTTGACAAGGAGTAAAGAGTGGGCCTTAAAAAGCTGCTGCTCAACCTGTATATCTGGCCTGCCTTTGCTGTTTTTACTGTTTTTTGCCTCTGTTTTATACTTCCCTTGCTCTTGATATACAGTATCCTTGCAAACCAGCCAATGGACAGAATAATCAGGAAGAGTATTCGTCTTTATGGCTGGGCATTAGTGCGTGTTGTCCCCTTTATGGCCCCGGTGACCGTAGAAGACTTTTCCTGCGGAATCAGACCCCCGGTCATATTCGTGGCCAATCACAATTCCTCAATAGACCCTTACCTTTTTGGTATGCTGCCGTTTGAAAATGCCTTTGTGACGTCATGGCCTTTTCAAATCCCGGTCTACAAGTGGGTAATGCGACTTGCGCGTTACATCAATTCAAATGATGGCTGGGAAGTAGTCCGGAGCAGGGGAGAGGAACTTCTGGCATCGGGGTGTTCTCTCATATTCTGGCCTGAGGGACACCGCTCCAGAGACGGGAGGCTCGCCCGCTTCAAAAACGGGGCTTTTCGTCTGGCCTGTGGTACGGGAACATCCATAGTACCGGTGTGTATCTTGGGGTCTGCCCACCTGATGCCCCCGGGTAGCAGGTTTCTCACGCCATCCAGGGTGAAGATGGTCATCCTGCCCCCGATAATACCATCCGAGCATGGAGACGATCCGGACTGTATTCGCGCGTTGAGGGATCAAGCCAGGGAGTCCATAGCGACCGAGTTGGCCAGGCGAGGCGTGAATCCCCTCAAAATCACCGGCTATAAGTCGGACATCATGTCCGATCCAATCACATTTTCGGCTATTCACGGCAATGACTAGATGTAGTTTGACGCAGAGCCGCTATTCTTTGAAGACTGCTTTGGAATGGCGGGTCGCAGACCCGGAAAAAATAGAAAATTTACAAGCAGGGCTTTTGCGAGGCCAGGTTCGGCAGGCCAGTCGAGCCCCTTATTACAAGGAACTTCTAAGAACGCTGGGTTGCAGCTTTGAAGACATAATTACCTTGGAAGATCTCAGGTCCTTGCCGTTTACCAGCCGCAGCGAGATGGAAACAGACCCGGCAGCCTTTCAGGCAGTTGAAGCTGCATCAATAGCCGACCTATCGCTGACTTCAGGAACAACAGGAAATCCCATAGTGGTCCCATACACCAGGAGCGACCTTGAGCGGCTTGCCTTTAATGAACTCATGGCCTTTTGGGGTACGGGGGTCCGGCCTGGAGACCGTTATCTTATCTGTGTGACCCTGGACCGGTGTTTTATTGCCGGGCTGGCCTATTTTTCCGGTCTTGTCCAGCTTGGTGCCACTGCCATCCGGAGTGGACCCGGCCAGTCAGCCAGACAGTGGGAACTGATACGTCGGCTCAGGCCTGATGGAATCGTGGGCGTGCCCACGTTCCTGTTAAAGTTGGCGCAGTGGGGAGAGGCACATGGTTATTCTCCCAACAGCTCCGGGGTGCAATCTCTTGTCACAATTGGTGAACCGGTCCGGGGACCGGATCACTCCTTGATTCCTCTTGGTAAGGATTTGGAAGAGGCCTGGGGAGCGCACGTTTATTCTTCGTACGCTGCAACGGAGCTGGAGACCTGCTTTTGCGAGTGTCATGCCTCTTGCGGTGGGCATATCCATCCGGAGCTTGCCCTGGTTGAGATCGTGGATGAAGATGGAAATGTTCTGCCAACAGGCGAAGCCGGTGAAGTTGTGGTCACCCCGCTGGGTGTGGAGGGCTTTCCTCTTGTCCGTTTTCGTACCGGAGATGTGGCCCGTCTCCATACAGACCCATGCCCATGCGGTTGGCGTACAACTCGTCTGGGTTCTATAGAAGGAAGACTTGCTCAACGCCTCAAATTTCATGGCACGACTATCTATCCGGAGATGATCTTCCAGGCGCTCAGAGAGTTCAGACATGTGGAGGATGCCTATGTGGAGGTGAGGTCTTCGTATGATCTTTCGGATGAAATAAGGGTGGTTGCAGGCACGGACGCATCAGATATTGATGCAGACATGGTGGCCAAATTCCTTCGGGCTCGCCTCAGGGTCCGTCCTGAGGTAATAGTAAGGCCCAGGCAAGAAGTGCTAAGCACTATGGAAAAGGCAGGCGGACGGAAGCTGAAACGTTTTTTTGACTTTAGGAATAATAATAAACCATGAGCTTTTTTGAAAAACATTGGGGGCTCGAGTTCTCTCAAGAAGAGATTGCCGAGGCCCGTGCCGGAAAGGGACTCCTGTCCCTGGAGCTTGAGCTGTCGAGGGCGTGCAATCTGCGCTGTATATACTGTTATGCGTCATCCGGCTTACCTATGGAAAATGAACTCTCACTTTCTGAAATACTGGACGTAGTGGACCAGGCCGTAGCCCTTGGAGCACGCAAGATAATCATACTGGGCGGCGGCGAACCCTTGCTCTATCCCTATCTGATAGATGTCATAGATTACATACTGTCCAAAGGCGTAAAAGCAGACCTCTTCACTAACGGGACGCTGATAACGCCGTCCAAAGCCAGGGCCCTTTATGACAGGGGTGTTGCCGTTGTCGTTAAGATGAACAGCAGACGTCTTGAGATCCAGGACTTTCTGGCCGGACATGCCGGAACATTTCAGGCTATAGAGCAGGGCATTGAAGCCTTAAGGGCTGTTGGTTACCCGGATAAAGAACACATACTTGGAGTGGAAACCATCATATGCCGCCAGAACTATGAAGAACTTCCTCAATTGTGGCGATGGGCCAGGAAGCAGGGAATCATCCCCTATGTAGAGATCATGACCTGGCAAGGCAGGGCCAAAGAGCATCCTGACCTGGAGGTACCGATTCAAAAAACCAGGACCCTGTTTGAGACCCTTGCAAGGATTGATGCCGAGGAGTTCGGCAACAAGTGGATTCCCCATCCACCATTGGCAGCCTCTCACTGCGCCAGGCATGAGTACTCATGTACTGTGATCGCCAATGGAGACATCCATCCCTGCCCTGGAGTAAGCCTGTCTGCAGGAAATGTCCGTGAAGATACACTGGAGCATATCTTAAACAAGAGCCCGGTTATCCAGGAACTCAGAAATATACGGAAATTGATAAAGGGGCGTTGCGGTAGATGTGAGCTGAAGTATAGATGCTACGGTTGCAGGGGGAATGCCTATCAGATCACCGGCGATTATCTGGCCGAAGATCCCATGTGTTGGTTTGGACACGATGATTAGTTTTATGAGAAACAGATTCCTGATTCAAAATTTTTCAATCATGATATTTATGTTTGTTGTCTCAATGGGAGTACATGCTGAAGAAGGTATCCCCAGTGTCTCTGATAAGGTGGAAAACCGCTGGTCCTTTCTTGGCGGCTATGGAATTACTCATTGCGGGCTTGGCAAAACAAAGGTGCAGGTTCAATCAGTTGATTTTATACCAAGATACGAACGCTTTCTCACAAAGACGATGGGTAGCTCCTGGTATCAAGGCCGACATTCGCTCATGATAGAGACTCCGCTGACCCTTGTGGTGGATCCGGATGTGGCTCCCATGGTGGGGATAAACTTTCTTGCCGGCTGGACATTTACGGGGCTGAATCGGATTATCCCATATGCCTTTGCAGGTGGTGGTCCCCTCTATACGAGTGCGGATATTCCGGGTCTTGGATCCGAATTAAATGGGAACTACCAGGCAGGAATAGGTATACGGTTCAAGACGAACAAAAATTATCAATTTAACATTGAATACCGTTTCCAGCACATATCGAACGGCGGCACTAAGACACCAAATGATCCATTAAATTCCAGCAGATTCTTGTTAGGCATAACATTTTAGCCAAAAAGAGGTAATAAAACACATGCTTGGCCCATTAACTCAGGCATGTCTTGGCCAGGAACTACCCGGACGAGAAATTCGTGCCATTTTGGGAACTATACCCCGCAGGTGGGGGCGTATGGACCTGCTGAGCCGTATGGCTGTAGTAGCGGTTGGACGTACTCTTCGCGCTTCTGATCTCTTGGATAGGCAGACCGATAAGATACACAGTGCCAATATCGTGGGTCTTATTTCCGTGACCAGGTGGGGATCATTAATAACTGACCTTGCCTTTTGTGAAACACTGGGCCAGGGCCCGGATCTGGCAAGCCCCACCGTTTTCAGTTACACCCTGCCAAACATCGCGATTGCTGAAGCCGCTGGCCATTTTAGGCTGACAGGTCCTGTCTATTCGATTTTTGCCGAGCACGACCTTATGAAAAAGGTCGAACAAGAAGCTATTCTCTGGTTATCCAACCATCCGGAAATCTCTGCCATGGTGGCAGGCCGGCTGGATATTCCTCCTTCTTATGCTGAAGAAAAAGCACCTGTTGCAGAATTCCATATTGTGAATGGGAAATGCCGCATTTGACCCTTATCTATCCATATTGGCCCAAACTGCCGGAGCAGACGGAGTTTCATCTGCCCCCGCATGGGCCGGTATGCCTGGCTGCCAGCATACCGGAAGAGTATAATATATGTTTTATAGATGAAAACGTGGATCATCTGGACCTGGAGGCCGGGACAGATCTGGTGCTTTTGTCCATGATGCTGACCTGTCAATTGCCCAGAGGATTTGAGATCGCTGACAGATACCGGCAAAAAGGCGTCCGGGTTATCGCGGGCGGTATTGGCGCCATGCTTCATGCTGAAGAGGTTGCTGAACATGTAGACAGTCTTTTTCTGGGAGAAGTTGAAGATGGACGTCTTGCCAAAGTCCTTGCCGACTGGGAAAAAGGGCGTCTGAAACCGGTCTATGACTATTTCCTCGATCACCCTCCAATTGAGAGTGTAGGTCCGGCCAGACGGGAAATTCTCAACCGGGAGCGTTATACGTATCGGGGTGTACGGATGGTGGATCTGGTCCATGCATCCAGAGGATGCAGGTTTAACTGTTTTCCATGTTCCACAGCATATCTCGGAGGCAGGCAATTCCGCCCTCGCCCCTTTGATACGGTAGTGAAAGAAATAAATGAGATTGACAACAACCGGTTATTTCTGGTGGACAACTCTCTTGCACAGGATAGGAAATGGGTCCTGGATCTCTTTGCCGCCTTGAAGCCTTTAAAGAAAAAGTGGATCAGCCATCCTATTCTGGACGAGGAGTATGTAATCGCTAAAGCAGCAGAGGCGGGCTGCTGGTATGTATATCAGGCCGTCTTTGACACCTCTGATGTAATTCGCAACCGTGTCCGGCGGCTGAAGGATCACGGCATTGGCGTGGAGGCGGCAGTCCTGCTGGGTACGGATAACCAGGATGAAGACTATATCAAACGTCTGGTGGACTTCCTCCTGGAGATCAATGTGGATATGGCGGAATTCAGCATCTTGACGCCCTTTCCACATACTCCGATCACTGCGCTGTTTGAGCGGGATGGCCGAATCCTCCACCGCGACTGGAAGCGCTATACCACGGCAGAAGTCTGCTTCCGGCCCAAGCACATGAGCCCGGATAAGCTTCAGGAGATGTATCACTATGCATGGCGGGCATTCTTCCAGGATATGCCGCAGTCCCTGCGCATGGCCTGTCTGTTCCAAAAGGTGATCCGAAAAGAGCTGGCAGATGGCACCTATGAATCCTTAAAGCTCTCCCCTGATCGCCGCACATCCGTCCCTGTCAAAGGTGAAGTCCGTGGGCCTTGACTGTCTCCTGGTCGCCGACAACCAGGTGACTACCCCCTACCCGGTCTATCCTTTAGGCATTGCCCATCTTGCAGGGGCTTTAGAGGCCGCGGGCCACCGGCCATACCAGTTCGACCTGCTGGCCCATGGGGGTCTCAAGGCCCTGGCCCGCCGGCTTTCGGCATCACCGCCTGATCTGGTTGCCCTCTCCATTCGCAACCTCGATACAGTTGACAGCACTGCACCGGACAATTTTATTCCCAAGACCCAGGAGACTATGGCCCTGATTCGCCGTCTCTGCCGCGCCCCCGTTGTGCTGGGCGGACCGGCCTTTTCCATCATGCCGGAGGCCATTATGGAGCTTTTTCAGGCAGACTACGGCGTGGTCGGGGAGGGAGAGATAATACTTCCGTGGCTTGCAGATTGTCTGGAAAGGGGTACCCCGCCACATGAGCGCATCTTCAGGGCCAAACCGGCCGATGCACCGTGGCAACCTGTGCGGTATGATTCTTCGATTGCAGACTATTACCTGGGTTGGGGGGGCATACTCAATGTACAGACCAAGCGAGGGTGTCCGCACCGGTGTGCCTATTGTTCCTATCCCGGTCTTGAAGGAAATCGTCTTCGATTTCGAGATCCTGGGTCCGTGGCTGATGACGTTATGCGCATTACCCGAGATATGGGTGCCCGTTATGTCTTTTTTACTGATGCAGTCTTCAATGACGGGCAGGACCATTGTCTTCAGGTGGCGGAGGCACTGATCCGATCCGGAAACACTACTCCCTGGTGCGCCTTTTTCAGACCTCAGAATGTATCAAGAGACGCGCTCAAACTCTTCAAGCGGGCCGGGCTCGTTGCCATGGAGACAGGTACTGATGCCGCAGCCGACCAGACCCTCAGCGCCCTCAACAAGGGCTTTACCTTTGATGATGTCATAGCCACGAACGACCTGGCTGCCTCACTTGGCATCTCCTGTGCCCATTTCATCATATTCGGAGGCCCTGACGAAGATGACGGGACGGTACTGGAGGGATTGGCCAATCTGGAAAGACTGAAGAAATGTGTTGTATTTGCCTTTACAGGCATTCGCATCTTACCAGGTACTCCTATATATGAACGGGTCCTGAGGGAAGGTAGGCTGGACGCAAGCCAATCGCTCCTGGAGCCGTTTTTTTATTTTTCTCCCAAGATTCGACGTGAGAGATTAGAACATCAAATCAAGGCTGCATGGGCCGGACGTATCGATCGAGTCTATCCCTGTTCGATCATGGACAAAAGAATCCGTTACCTGCATGAACGGGGACATGCCGGCCCTATGTGGGACATGTTGATCCGCAGACCATGCACAAAATGAACCCTCGTCTTCCTCATACCCTTCTGGTCATTCCTGTTTATAATCACGGCTCAACGCTGCGATCCGTGGTGGAAAGGGCCTTGAATGCAGGCTGGCCGGTGCTCGTGGTTGATGACGGGAGCACGGACAGGGGACCGGACCGGATCGCGGACCTCCCTTGCAGGCTTCACCGTCTCAATCACAATCAGGGAAAAGGCTCGGCCATACTCACTGGGGCCAGGCTCGCCGCACAATGGGGCTACGATGCCATTGTTACCGTGGATGCGGATGGACAACTGGACCCTGAGGACGCGGCACGATTAGTTGAAACCGCAACTGCACAGGACCGGCCGGTTATTGTAGTCGGGACCAGATTGATGACCCGTGATACGGCCCCCAAGAGCAGTCTATTCGGCCGAACATTTTCAAACTTCTGGGTCAGGCTCGAGTGCGGTCTGGACCTGCCGGACACTCAAAGCGGTTTGCGCCTTTATCCGGTGAAATTTTTGCTCCATCTTCCAGTCCGGGGCCGGCGTTATGATTTCGAAGTCGAAGTCCTGGTCCGGGCTGCATGGGCCGGTATCCCTATCCTTTCCACACCTGTCCGGGTGCATTATCCCGGCAAGGGAAAGCGAATATCTCATTTCCGCCAGTGGAAAGATAATCTTCGCCTGACCGTGCTCCATATGCGCCTGATCCTCAGGGCCTTGAATCCCTGGCCACACCGGCGTCTTGCAGGCCGGACCACACCGTCAGTTATGGACATGTCTCTTCTCCACCCGTTTCGACTGTTCAAACATCTCTGCCAGGAGCATAATACACCGGCCCAGCTCGGAATCGCCGCATGGATGGGTCTGTTTCTTGGGGCCCTTCCCCTCATCGCCTGCCATACCATTGTCATAGTCTATGTCACACACAGACTACATCTTAACAAGCCTGCTGCTGTTGCGGCCAGCCAGTTATGCTGCCCGCCTGTGGTCCCTGTGATATGTATTGAGACAGGCTACTTCATGCGTAACGGCCACCTTTTGCTGGAACTGTCATTGGATACTACGGTCTACCAGCTCCATCAAAGATTGCTGGAATGGTTTCTGGGCTCTCTTATCGTCGGGCCGTTGCTCGGCCTTGCAGGAGGCCTTGCTACCTACTTTGTTGTCCGCTGGTTGCGGACCCAGGGAACTGCGGAGTGCGACACGTAGATCATTGTTTCCGAAAGGCTGTCCTGAAAAGGTTAGAGGCCTTCGGCCACGGCATCTTTTATCTCACCCTGCGAATAGCCGGTCAGCCAGGGGCATATGCCCTACTGGTTCCTGTGGTATTGACTTATGTTTCTGCGAGTCGCCGAATTCACCGGTTGACTTCTCCATATCTCCGGCGACGTTTCCCGAAACACAACCTGATAGAGCGCTGGTGGGATACCTTTAGAATATGCCATTCCTTTGGACAGATCCTGGTGGACAGGGCCTGGCTGGGCCTTAATAGATCTGCCCGGCTACATGGCAGCCTTGATGGATGGGACACTATCTTAGGACTCATAGAGCAAGGTAAAGGCCTGGTGCTTCTCACGGCTCATGTCGGGAATTGGCAGGCTGCCCTGGCCCATCTCAAGGATCTGCCCGTGCCGGTACACGCCTTGATGCATTATGAGGAAGAAGTCGTGGCGAAACACTATTTCGATCTGCGGGGCGAATCATGCCCGTTCCGGATCATCAAGACCGACGGCTTTCTCGGGGGTGTGGTTGAGGCCACTGCGGCCTTACAGAGAGGTGAAGTTGTGACTATCATGGGAGATCGTCTGGCAGGAGGTCCCAGCGCTACTGTCAAGTTCCTTGACTCTCAGGTACGATTTCCTGCAGGTGTTTACAGGCTGGCGGCCGCTACAGGGGCTCACATAGCAGTTCTTCTTGCGGCCAAGACCGGCAGGCAGAGCTATCATCTTCGGGTATGGGACGTGTTTCATCCGTCCTACCGTAACCGAGAACACCGCGAGGCGAACCTGACGGCCTGGACCAGCCGTTTCAGCAAGGCACTTGAGGCCTACGTTATCCGATTTCCGTATCAGTGGTACAATTTTTATGATTTCTGGAACCAGTAGGTATGTGACCGCCAGGCTTGATGACCTGATCTCATCGTGATATAGGACACCTACCCCAAAATGGAGCTGCGAACACATGGACCAGTTGAAGCAACAACTAAAAGAGATGATTGTTCAAGATCTTAATCTTCCAGATGTCAAACCTGAAGATATCGACGACAAGGCCCCATTGTTCGAAGAAGGCCTTGGGCTGGATTCCTTGGACGCAGTAGAGTTGGTGGTCTTGTTGCAAAAGCACTTTGGAGTACAAATAGCAAATATGGACGAGGGGAAAGAGGCCTTTGCTTCAATTGAATCCCTGGCCCAGTTTGTGGATAGACGTCGTTGAGAAGTGATTTTCCAAATTCCGATAAATGACCAAACTACGTGCGGCCGTTACCGGTACAGGATGTGTCTCGGCTTTGGGAATGGGGCAGTACACTCTTTGGGAGAATCTCCAAAGGGGTAGAGTCAGTTGTGGTCCGGTGCCGGAATGGCTTTTCCCTACAGAGCTGCCCTACCCGGTCTTTACGGCCCCGCCTGAGCCCCTTTCAGGGGCTGGCCGTGATCTTCTTAAAGATATCCTGCCAGATCTTCCGGCCGATTCTGTAAGCCGTACGCTTCTTCTGGCCATCAGTGCCGTGGCCGAGGCCATCGGGAAGGCGGATCTAAGCATAAGCTATCTCCGGAAAACGAGGGTGGGAATTGCTCTGGGCACCACTGTTGGCTCAACTTTCAATAATGAGGCTTACTATCTTGCCTGGCGGCAGGGCCTGCATCCGAATCCTGGACCTGTCCACAACTACCTGGGAGGCAATCTGGCCTCTGCACTCCATGGGATATTAGGAACTCGCGGGCCGTCCGCAGTAATTACCAATGCCTGTGCATCCGGGACTGATGCAATAGGACTGGCCAGGGGCTGGATTGCTCATGGTCAATGTGAATTGGCGATTGCCGGCGGCGCTGATGAGCTTTCCAGAATTGCATATAATGGATTTGTCAGCCTGCAGTTAACAGATTCGAGTCCATGCAAGCCGTTTGATCAGAAGCGAAATGGTCTCAATTTAGGAGAGGGGGCGGGAATAGTTATTATAGAGTCGCAGGACAGGGCACTGCGGCGTGGAGCCTGCCCAATAGGCTGGGCCAGGGGATATGGTTCGGCCTCGGATGCGTGGCATCCTACAGCGCCACATCCTGAAGGACGGGGCCTCAAGTGCGCCTTCGGCAAGGCAATTTCAGACGCCGGTGTCCATGTACAGGATATTGCCCTGATTAATGCCCACGGGACAGGAACCAGGGCAAATGACCTTGCTGAGGCCAAGGCACTGGCAGCTCTTTTGCCAGATCCTGACGAGGTGCCGATAGTTTCCACAAAGGGGTTGACCGGCCATACCCTTGGTGCTGCCGGAGCCATTGAGGCGATTTTCACGCTCCTAGCGCTTCAACATGGGCAGGCTTCCGGAACAGTCGGGTGCTCTGTTCCAGATCCGGTCCTGTCGGTGAAACCATTGCCTGAGGGCCAGACAAGCCTATTGCGCAATAAACTGGGGATATCTCAGTCCCTTGCCTTTGGCGGTGGCAATTCAGTCCTGATTTTAGAGGCGGCTTAATGATTTCCCCGGTGGCAGTCAGTGCAACAAAGAAGGTGGTATCATCAAAGGATCTTTCGGTCCCAGACTCACTTGCCAGGGCCTTGCGTCGTGCCGACGATTTCATCAGATTGGCCGTTGTCAGTGCCAAGTCAGTTATCGATCTGGCTCCGTCCCGGCAACTGTTACCAGAGCAGATCGGCACCTTCATGGGTACGGCTTACGGGCCTATAGAGACCAGTTTCAGATTTCTGGATACCCTTATTGATGATGGAGAGAGGCAGGCATCCCCTACACTCTTTTCTCACTCGGTACACAATGCGGCAGCGGGTTATGTGGCCAGGTTACTCGATATCCAGGGTCCGGCCCTTACTATGACCTCCTTTTCATGGCCTTTTCTGACTGCTATCAGCGAAGCCAGGCTGGCAGTGGATTCAGGCCGTGTCCGCAGGGCATTGGTACTTGGAATAGAGGCAAATAGTCCCGTCTTGGAAGACGCATGCAGGCAGCTTCAAGGCAATAAAGCAGTTTCTTGGCAGCCGGGAGCTGTAGCCTGGGTACTGGATACTGTTGATCAGGCAGGCAGATATGCTGTTTTACTGGAGGACACGGTGCTTACAGAAATCCCTTGCAACCCTGATGTCTTTCTGACCAGGACCGGAGAGGCCTGGAACATGGACGGCTCTATTCCTCGTGGCAGCCGTCACCCCATGGCCTATGCATATGCCTTGACTGATGCTGTTTCAAGGTTGCGTTATTCAAGCCAGAATATTATAAAATGGACTATTACCGCTCCATTTGGTCAAGCTCAACTGACATTAAGAAACAGGGATTTTGATAAGCAGGGTAAGCTCAGGGAGATCGTTGGACAGTATTAATATTCGCGGAACATTACAGGACAGACTTGTAGAGGAAATTCAGGCCGGCCTCCAGACCTATATCTGTCAGGATTTAGGTGGCGACATCCCGGATCTCGATCCAGAGACTCCCTTGGCCAACGCAGGCATTGACTCCATGGCCCTGCTTCGGATCCTGCTATTTGCGGAAGAACGCTTCGGGGTATATCTGCCTGACGAGGCCCTGACAGCCGAGAATATTTACAATCTCTCCTCCCTGTCCGCTGTCATTGCCTATTACAAGACCCATCGCTAATGACTTCCGATGTTCTTCGTGGGACTGATCTGTTTCTGGATGTACTTGACTTTGATCAGCGTCGGTCGGGCCTTGCCGGAAACCTGGTACAGTTAATCCTTTACCTGGAATCCACGCCTGAGCGGGATAGACTTGAACAACGCATAGCAGATTGGACGGCAACAGAGCCTGCCTGCCGGATTGCCATTAGCAGATCCCTGTGGAAGTTGCCGCGATGGCGTTTTCTCTCGAAGCCTGTGCCACCGCCAGTCAACTGGCACAGGGCAGTTGACCCGGCTTCAATCCTGGATCAGAGGATCAACAGCCCTATTTCCATTTCAAGACTACCTGCCTTTGCCATAGATATTATTGCGCTTGAGGACGGAGGAGCCATTCTGGCACTGACGTGGCACCACCTTCTGACCGACGCGCATGGCGGCGAGTTTCTCCTGGCCCGATTGGCCGCTACTTCATCGGCGCCGACCGGGTACCTTCCGGCTGCAGACAATTCTTCCCTGCTTTCACGCCTTAAGGAGGCCAGGCGATTCAGGCCGGTTGTCAGGCAAATGGCCGTTGGCGGAGTGACGTCCCCGGGAAGAGAAAAACCGAAGGGTCCTTTCAGGCTGGCAAGCACCTTCAGGGTAATTGAACCAGAGGCTACGGCTGTGCTGTCAAAACGGAGCCACAGGGTGCATCCCATTTTCGGGGAGACCGCCCTTTTGCTGGCCGCAGCCCTTCGACGCGTTAATATACTCTGCCGGGGCCAGGACAGGAAATATGGAGGCTATCTTGTTCCTGTCCCGGTCTCCAGGCGTCTGCCGGGAAGCCGCTCACCTGTTCTTGGGAACCCCGTGAGTTTCTTTTTCATTTACATCAAGATATCAAGGATTGAAGAGTCCGATATGGATGCCGTAGCCAGGGATATTGCCCGCTCATTTGTTGAGCAGGTCCGTAATGACCTTCCTTTGGCGGTGGACGCATCCCTTTCCCTGGGCAGCCATCTCCCCAAGCCATTTTATCGGTGGTTACTCCGCAGGACAATGCAGGGAGAATTGGCCTCGTGCTTTTTTGCAAATACAGGTCCTGTCAGTTTGGGAGAGAGTCCGGGCGGGCATTATGATTTTTTGGGAGTGCCGGTAACTGCATGCTTTCACCGCCCGATGATATGTCAACCTCCTGGAGTGGGGTTTTTTGCATGCAGATATTCAGGCTGCCTTCACCTGACCATCTGCTGGATCGACGGCGCCCTTGAAAGAGGAATAATGGAAACAGCGGCCAATGATCTGGTAAACGAACTGGTCAATGACAATAAGTAGAGTCTATGCGGCCACGACATATGGCTTAACTACCATTCGAACCATAAAGCCGCAAAGGCCGTAAAAAGAAAAGCATAAATTCATGATGTCCCCTATTTTCATCCTAAAGCTCCCTCTGGGGGTCAATCTCAAGCCACCACCTCTGGTAATGGTTTGTAAAATTTATTTTTCCTTAACTACTGTTCCCCTTATGGTAGTACTGTAACCGTTAAGAACATAAGCCCAGAACCACCGTTCTGAAATTACCGGATTAAGCAATTTATCCCCACCCTTACTCCTTACTGCAGCATTATACGCCTTTTCAAATCGGTGGTTTTGATTAATGGGAATAAACTGAAACAGCATTATGCCGACTGACCGACCCATGCCTTCTCCCAAGACCTCATATTTGCTGGGATCTGGAGCAGGGCTGGTCATGCGCACAGGAGTCCCGGCACAACCGGCAACAAAGGTTATTAAAATCACGCATAGCAATGGTTTTTTCATTGTTTCCCTCCCTCCCTTTGTTTATATTTATAATAACTCAACTTTTGGGATAGTCTTCTCGTAACTTTTCAATAAGTCAGGCGTAAATATTTACTCACAGAATTTTGTCATTCCAAGCGTAGCGAGAAGTCCTGTATTACGATTTTCCATAGCCAAATGAACATTTCAGTTTTGTTCCCGGATTAAAAATCTTCCAGGGCTAAATCATCTCAAAAGTCTAAGATCATATAGTCTTGAACTGGTATACGCTGAACTCACTGTGCCGTCAACCCATGAGTCTACGAATCAGATCTTCATCTATCCTGCCCTTATGTTTCAGCTTCCCAGAGCTCTCATCATAAATGGCTTGAAGTCCTGGTGGTTGTTCTGCATAATATTCCATAATGACTATTGTGTGAGACCTTGCGGATGATATATAGAGGAGGTAACCGCATATATGGATTGTCTTTGCGATTTTCGTTCAGAAACTCGCCCCGTATAACAAGCTGAATGTCACAGGCTGAACCAATTTTGTCCGCTCATGTTATGGTCGCAGGGGCAGGACCGGCCGGACTGGCTGCTGCCCTGGCTGCAGCACGGAATGGAGCAAACACTCTGTTGGTGGACAGTCATAATGAAGTAGGGGGTACTGTAACTCATGCAGGGATCTGTAGCGTATGCGGGCTTTTTGCCCCAGACAGGCCCTATCCTGAGTATGTGGCCGGACCGGAGGCCATTAAATGGGCGAAGTCTTTAGGTGGCCATGTCGTCCGAATGGGAAGGCTCTTTGTCTTGACTTTGAACCCCGGTGCTTTCACTGCAACGGCCCGCGGATTTCTCGATGACTGCCCCAACCTGACTATCTGCCTTGGGTGCCGCCTGAAATCCGGCATGCGTTTGAGGGTCAGGGTCCTGGTGGACTGCACTGGTTGTGCAGCATTGGCGCATCTCCTCGGGCGATCCGTCAGACAGACTGAACCTGCATGTCCGGCTCTTGGGTTCAGGATAAGCGGCGTAGACCTAAAACGCCTCGCTCCTGGCTGCTTAAATATCTTGAGGCACTTGGAAAAGGAGGCTCCTGGCTGTCTTTTTCGTCTCTATCCGGACTTTAGTAATCCCGGAGGAGAAATCCCCGGATTTCTGAATCTCCCACCTGTTATCCGTCCTGCTGATCAGCGGTCTCTTTACGAGAAGGCCTTGAGAGAGTTAGAAAGAATTCTGACATTGCTTCGCGCCTATCAACAAGGATTTCGTATGGTCAATCTGGCCTGGGTTGCAGAGGAAATAGGCTTCAGGAGTGGTGAGACAATAGTTGGTGAAGATACACTGGATATTGACTTGGCCTTAAATGAAACCAGCGATCAAGAGCAAGCTCATAGCTGGTGGCCTGTGGAGCACTGGACAGGGACGACAGGCCCATGCTTTACCTATCCCGGTCCTGCAGGCTATTTGATAACAGACGGGTGTCTTATGTCTCCCGGGGAACCGCCATTATTTGCGGCCGGTATGAGTCTTAGTGCCACTTCCAAGGGGCAGGCCTCCTCAAGGGTCATTGCCGCCTGCCTGGATACGGGTTTTCGTGCCGGTACTCTCGCGGCTGAAGCCGCCAGTGATGGGCAGACATACGATATATATTTACAAGATTATATAACATGACCCCTGATCTCAACAGCACCAACGTCCTGACAGGCATCGAAAGGCAGGCGGAGACAGATCCGGATCATCAAGCACTGGTCTCTGATGCCATTGTAATGACCTATGCCGAACTCTGGCAGAAAGTCTGCTGCCATGCTGCAAAGCTGGGGCAACTGGGATTGCAGCCAGGCGAACGGCTCGCCCTGACGATGGAAAACCGTACAGATCATCTGGTTTGGGCACTTGCAGTGATCAAGGCCGGGGCCTGCCTTATTCCTCTGCCGCCAGATGCTACTTCATCAGAGACAGAAGATTATTTACGCTGCTCGGCAGCACAGGGCCTGCTGGATCTGGATCAAGGAAATGCCAATTTAACCCTGGTTTCCGAAGTCGAAGACCCTCTGACTGAAACAAGATTTGCCACCTTGTCTTCACCTCCTGCCATTATAAGGCCTACCTCCGGGACTACAGGGGCACAAAAAGGCGTCCTTCTCTCCCATGCATCTGTTGCAGGCCGGATTGCCTGTGCAAACAGTGTCCTGGGGATTGGGCCAGACGATATCGTCCTATGGACCCTTCCCTGTGCCTATCACCTGGCCGTGTCTATTTTCCTGTATCTGAACTACGGTGCAACTATCCTCCTTGCAAAGGACCAAAGTCCTGATACCTTACTTGAGCTCGCCTCTATATGGCCAGTGACAACTCTTTACGGTACCCCATGGCAGTATAGGCTTCTGGCTGCAGATGTTACAGACCGTAATTTCCCTGATCTGCGCTGGGCCATTTCTACAGGGATTTTTCTTCCAAGATCTGTTGCCCTGGCGTTTGAAAAGCGCTTCAGGCATCCGGTCCGCCAGGCATATGGTGTCATAGAAGCCGGACTTGTTGCCATCAACGCTTCAGACCCCCCGGCACCCGATGATTCTGTTGGTCAGGTAGTCCCAGGCTATGAAGTGACCATATTGGATGAATTCGGCAGTCCAGTGTCTGACGGAGAGGTCGGTGAAGTCCTGATACAGGGACCTGGCCTGTTTGAAGGATATGTGTCTCCGTGGCTGCCAAGGGAACAAATCGGATTTCACCCCGGAGATTTTGGGCGTTATGAGAATGGGGTATTGACATTGATGGGCCGCAAATCCTGTGTGTTGAATGTGGCCGGGCTCAAGGTCTTCCCCGAGGAGGTGGAGGCAGTGCTTCTTGAGCATCCATCAGTATCAAAGGCCAGGGTTTTCGGGGTTCCGCACCAACGTTCAGGTGACATAGTCCGCGGCGAGGTGTGTCTGCATATCGGGGAAAACTTAGAGAGAGAAGAACTGCTGGCCCTCTGCCGCAGGCATCTTGCATGTCATAAGGTGCCGGTGTCACTGAAGGCAGTATCTGATATCCCCACCACTTCCAGTGGGAAAGTGCAAAGGCGCCCCCTGCCGTATCCCGCCCAGCTTCTGGTCCCACATCGCCCGCCCATGCTCATTATTAACCAGCTCCTTGAAAAGGATAAGGATACAGCGGTGGCGGAGGCTGTGGTCCCGTCAAAGGGTATCTTTGTGGACCCGGATAAAGGGCTTCTTCCCGAGTATATTATCGAGTTGGTGGCACAGTCCATGGCCGCAGCAAACGGATTTGACGCCAAGCAGAGCGACCAAATTCCATCCAGGGGCTTTTTGGTTGGAATAGACAACTTTTCCTGGATGGGCAAAGTTTGTCCAGGAGAGACTTTGCGGGTGGAACTCAAAAAGACCCTTAAGTTTCAGGCAGTAACCATTATGGAAGGCAGAGTAGTTGGTCCCAATGGACTTGTAGCCTGCGGTGAAATCAAGGTGTGGGAGGAAAAAGAAACGGCAAACTTCCATCATTTATCCACGACATAAGTGAACCTCAAACAGGACCCCTGAACCACGCACTGACCATTACTAAGGCGCTTACGCACTTGCGAGGCAAAGGACCTGATGATATTATCGATTTTAATATTACGTCTCCTTTTGGAGATGCCCGGCTAATCTGACGTATAAAGGAGGAAAAACCATGAAGATGACCGGTGTATGGTCTTTGGTCTGTGTATTCATTCTTTGTCTTGTCTTGATGCCTACCCACAAATCAGCTCTTGCAGGCAACAGTGATATCGAGGCCGGCAAAACATACTATCTTAAATGTAATCTCCATGCCGACCCGAACAACAACAAATTATCATCAGTAAACTATCAACTGGCAGGTAAGGTGCTAAAATGGGGCACCCCGATAAAAATAAAGAAGATTTCTGGGAAAAAAGTCAAGTTTGAGGCATCCGGCGAAAACTTTACGTACGAAATCCATAAACGGACACGTAAAATAACAACGGTTAGAGATCACTTGGCGCGTTTCCTGACTACTGATCCCAACAAGCTTAAAACAAGGGTCGGGAGTCTGTCGAGCGTGGACAAAAAGGGGATTGAGGACGCCAGGGCCATGGTAGGTATGAGCAAGCAGGGTGTCCTGATTGCTATAGGATATCCGCCTGAGTTTGTTGTTTCTGATCCCATGGCGGCTTCGAGTTGGCAATACTGGCGGAACCGGTGGGGTAAGTTTATCGTAGCCTTTGGTACGCATGGCAAGGTCAAAGATATCATAGGAAACTATTAGAGCGGGAATTTATCTAAAAGATGCCATTCTGCGGATAGTCAATCGCATAGCAGTTGTTGAACCACAGAACCGATAATTGATTTTTCCAGGACTTCCGGTCCCCTGTCACAACCTGAATGCGTGCGCTGCCATCCATGTGTACATCTGCTTACAATTCATAAAAAATATCAGGTCTTGACATCGATCGAATGTGTATGTATTATATTTTTAATACACATTAATCATAGAGGCAATACTATGAGAACCAATATTATTATAGATGACGAATTAATGCATGAAGCCATGACACTCAGCCAGCTAAAAACCAAAAAAGCTGTTGTTGAGACAGGGCTTAAATTATTGGTTCAAATTAAAAAACAAGAACGTATCAAAAGCTTACGTGGAAAATTGAAATGGGATGGTGACCTTGATGCAATGAGGTTAGACCAGTGATTTTGGTCGACTCATCCGTATGGGTCAATTATTTCAACGGTATTTCCACATGGCAAACAGACCTTCTTGACAATTACCTTTCAAATGTACCCGTCGTCATTGGTGATTTAATTCTCACAGAGGTCCTTCAGGGTTTCAGATCTAATAAAGATTACGAAATAGCCAAGAACTTCCTCAGTGATCTTCCGTTTCGTCAAATCGGTGGATACAATGTCGCCATTAAAAGTGCCCAAAATTACCGACTCCTTCGAAAAGCTGGTGTCACTGTACGAAAAACAATTGATATAATAATCGCGACGTTTTGTATTATGGAGGGATTGACCTTGCTCCATGATGATCGTGATTTTGATCCCATGGTATCCCATTTCTCCCTGAAGACACCTATGCCATTATAATTTCGTTTTGCTTTCTTCTCAATTATTGCCTTGATGTACAACTATTTAAGTTAATGTTACTTTCAGGTACATTAGCTGAAGACAGCTCGTCTATATAAGCCTTTGAAGCTCCAGACGTGCCTTATTGACTCGTACGCTTTTTCAAAGGATTGCGCCTCAATGGCATGAAAAGAAAATGACCACTCTGAATGCAAAAAATATTCTGCTGGTCCATCCGCTCGGCTATCGGACAGAAGCCGCGGGCAGGGACATCTCCAGAATGGCAAACATCATGCCTCCTCTGGGGCTGGCAAGCATTGCGGCCTTTCTCAAAAGACAGGGAAATGATGCCGCCATTATCGACTACTACGCCCGGCCTGACTCGGATCGTCTTGTCCGTGATTATCTGTTGACAGAACAACCTGCCTTTATAGGCGTGAGCTGCACCACATCGAGTTTTCTTGACGCAGTCCGCATCATAAAAATTGCCAAGAGCATCCTGCCTGACATCCAGGCGGTATTGGGCGGTCCCCATGCCAAGTTTACTCCATTTCCCGGCTCTCCCATTTATCAAAACATCCATGAATTAGGAGAGTTTGATGAAGACTGGGAAAAGATGGACTGCATGCATTTCCAGTTCATTCCCAAAGGGATGACCAAGGAGCAAATGGAGGAACTTTTCCAGAAATTCTACAAGACCCATTTTATGCGCCCGAAAGTCCTTTTAGGTTATGCGGCCATGGTCTGGCGCTCACCTGATAGTTGGTTACGTT
>Ga0209410_1000218_pt1 | contig 25133 bp, 26 predicted proteins | sample Mar14436cmmetaG_FD_184135 | JGI IMG/M metagenome (GOLD analysis project Ga0209410, IMG submission 184135) | Marine hydrothermal vent microbial communities from Guaymas Basin, Gulf of California to study Microbial Dark Matter (Phase II) - Marker... ... | reverse complement strand
CTTGTATAAAGGTTTTACTAAAAACAAAGGATATCTTAATTCTAGATGATTGTAATTGAAGGGATGGTTTTGATTTCTTTTTTAGATAAAGAAGATTTTGGGAAAAAATATATGCTAAAAAAGTAGCCAGTTTCTTGTAAACAGGTTAATGAAGTAAGGCTTTGATGTATATAAGTTGTTTTTTTCTCTTCTAAAAAATGACATAATTTAAAATAATTTTTTTCTTCAGGTTTCCAAGGGATAAAAAGAAGTATTGAAGAATTATTTTGTTTATATAAAATTTTTTCAATTACTTTTTGCCAAATGTGCCAAAAATCTGCATAAGGGTCAAGGAAAATAAGGTCATATGGTTGCTTTTGTATTAAAATATCATAACCATCGTTTATTTTAAGAGCAGGCTTATTTAATAATCTTTCATAAGCCAAAATAGCTTTTTTATTTTTATCATAAAAATCAATACAATAATCCTTTTTCTTTTTTTCACAGATTTCTTTTACAAGCCATGCACTACCAGCATACTGGCAATTTTTAAGGTATGATTTTTGTAAATGATAAAGTGGTAAATAAGACCATCTTTCTTCAAAAGAAAGTATAATTTCTGGTTTTGTTTTATAAATAGGAAAACCACAAAAAGTATCAGCATAATGAAAATGCTTTGTATATTTAAGTAACCAATTGACAATGGCAATAAGCCAGCTTTGTTTTAAAACATCTCCATAATTGCCTGGAGTATATTTAATTTCTAAAGGTTCTTCTAAACAAGATGGTTTAAAAATATAAAAAGGGCCTATCCCTCTTAAATTGTTTTCTAAAGGTAATCGATAAAGTTTATCTGGCATATAAAAATAAAGAAATGCTATTATAGCGCAAATAAAGGCATCAAGTGCTCCATCACTTACAATAGTTTCAGGTAAAATTTTTATTTCTACATTTAAAACTTTTGGTAAGATAGCTAAAGTTTTTTCTATTAATATTTTTAATGCATTAGGAGAAGTTTTGTATTTTTTTAAAAGAGGTTCTTTTTCAAGCATAAAAAATAATGAAGCCCTAGGATGAGTTTCAATAATTGAGCCTACATAAGGAGAGATAAAAGAGACTAATTGCTGCGCTCTTAAAGGTACTGCCTGCATTGAGTTTGGCGATTGTACCCAATTTTTATTTTCTTTTAAAAGACAACGTAATGCAATATCTGAAATCCTCCATTTTCTTGTACTAGAAGAATAAGTTAATGGTGCGTCAATGGCACAGCCAAGAAAAACTTTTTTTTGAACAAGATTTAATATTTCATCTAAAGCAGCTATTTGGTATGGTGGTATTTCTAAAAATAACTTCTTTTTATCCCAAGATAGTTCACATACCCAAGAATTTTTAGCTCCAGCAATATCTATACCTAGAAATAGCATCAAAAATCACTAACAATTTGATATTGATTTGTCAACTTGACAAAAAAGAAACGCCGTTTTAAAAAGCTTAACACTGACAATGTATCGAAAACTTCATTTAATTAGATTTCTTTCTTATCAAATAAAAATTTTAGAAGATCAATGTAAAGGTTGCCAATTATGTGTATATGTCTGTCCTAAGCATTTATTAAAACTTTCTTCTCATACAAATGAAAAAGGTTATTTTGTTGTAGAATGGAAAAATATGGGCTGTATTGGTTGTGGTCTTTGTTATCATATTTGTCCTGAGCAAGCTATTAGAATTTATGCTGAGGTAAAAGAATGAGTAGGTTATATCTAAAAGGAAATGAAGCTATTGTTGAAGGTGCTTTAAGAGCAGGTTTAAATGCCTTTTTTAGTTATCCTATTACTCCAGCAAGTGAGATTATAGAAGCATTTGCTGAAAAATTTTTTGCTGATAGAGAAAGAGAAAAAAGAGGAGAAAAACCACTTTATCCAAAATTTAAAGTTTTTATGCAAATGGAAAGCGAGATTGCTTCAATTAATGCAGTTATGGGAGGAGCTGCTGCTGGTTTTAGGGTGATGACAAGTTCATCTAGCCCTGGGATTAGTTTAAAAATGGAAGGTATTTCTTATCTTGCTGCTTGTGAGCTTCCATGTGTGATTGTAAATATTATGAGAGGTGGTCCAGGTTTAGGAAGCATTCAACCAGAACAAGGAGATTATTTTCAGGCAGTAAAAGGCGGTGGGCATGGAGATTATAAATTAATTGTTTTTGCACCAAATTCTGTTCAAGAAATGGCTGAACACACTATGTTGCTTTTTAATCTTACAGATAAATACCGCAATCCTGGTATGCTTTTAGCTGATGGTTATCTTGGTCAAATGAAAGAATCCATGGAAATACCAAAAATACCAATAGAGGAATATGAAAAACCATGGGCTGTAACTGGAATAGGAGAAAGAAAAAAACAAAATGTCATTGAATTTCTTTATCTTGTTCCTGAGCCTATGATAGAGGCAAAAAAAAGATTATTAAAGAAATATAAGGAAATAGAGAAAAATGAAATAAGATATGAAACTTATAAAATAGATGATGCTAAAATCTTAATTACAGCTTATGGTACTTGTTCTAGAGTAGCAAAGGCAGCTGTTGATTTAGCTAGGGAAAAAGGAGTAAAAGTAGGTTTACTTCGTCCTATTACGCTATGGCCATTTCCTTATAAAATTTATGCTGAACTTACTAATTATCAAATTGATCGAGTGTTAGTAATAGAAATGTCATTTGGTCAATTTGTAGAAGATGTGCGTTTAGGAGTAGAAGGCAGGGCAGAAGTAAAACTCTATGCTTGTTATGGAGGAATTGTGCCTACAGAGGAAGATATTTGGGAAAAAATAAAGGAGATAGCTTGATGCGTGTTTCAGCTTTAATTCCAAAGTATCCAGAACCTGAAACATATTTAGGTCGTACACATTATTGTCCTGGTTGTGGACATGGCATTTTACATAAAATTTTAGGTGAAGTTATTGATGAATTAGGTATTAGGAAAAAAGTAATTTTGATTGAACCAATAGGTTGTTCTGTGTTAGCTCTTAATTATTTAAAAGTAGATGGAATTCAAGGGCCTCATGGACGTGCACCAGCTATTGCCACTGCTGTAAAAAGACTTAGACCAGAAAATATTGTTATTACTTATCAAGGGGATGGGGATCTAGCTGCTATTGGTACTAATGAAATATTGCATGCGGCTAATCGGGGTGAGCTTTTTACTGTTATATTTATTAATAATGCTGTTTATGGTATGACTGGAGGACAAATGGCTCCTACTACCCTTATAGGTCAAAAGAGTACTACTACGCCAACAGGCAGAAAAGTAGAATATACTGGTTATCCCTTAAGAATTTGCGAACTGCTTAATACACTTGAAGCCCCAGTTTATTTAGAACGAGTAAGTCTTCATGATGTAGAACATATTTTGCAAACTAAAGCAGCTATTAAAAAAGCCCTTTTAAAGCAAATAGAAAAAAGAGGTTTTTCTTTAGTGGAGGTATTATCAAATTGTCCAACAAATTGGAAAATGAGTCCAGAAGAATCTTGGGAATTTGTTAAAAATGAAATGGTAAAAATTTTTCCATTAGGAGTATTTAGAGATAAATGAAGATACAGATTATTATTGCTGGATTTGGTGGGCAGGGAGTATTATTTTTAGGAGATTTAATTGCTCATTCTGCTGTAAAAGAAGGGAAATATGTTACTTGGGTACCTTCTTATGGCCCAGAATCACGTGGAGGTACTTGTAATTGTCAAGTAATATTGGCTGATCAACCAATTGGTTCACCTGCTATTTCTCATCCAGATATTCTTATTGTTTTTAATACCCCTTCTTTTTATAAATTTCTTCCTTGTTTAAAAACAAAAGGAATATTACTTTATGATAATTTTCTTATTAAGAAACCTACAATCAGAGAAGATGTGAAAATGTTTGGTGTTCCTGCATTTCAACTGAGCAAAATGGGTAATATGGTAATGATGGGTGCTTTTTTAGTTGTGACTAATTATATAAAGCTTGAAACAGTATTTCAGGTATTAAAAGAAAAACTTAAAGGGGGAAAAGAAAAATTTTTTCCTTTAAATAAAGAAGCTATTGAAAAAGGTATGCAATTTATTAAGGAGATTAAAGATGTGGCAACAACTTGATCCTATTTTAGTAAAAAAGATTAAAGCTAAGCTTGAAGAAGAACTTGATAAAAGAGAATTAGAAACAATTCAATATTGGCTAGAAGAAATTAATAAAATTTATGCTCGCCATCGTGATATAACTACATTGCAAAATGCTCTCAAAGAATTAATCCAACGTATGAAAAATAGGATTAGAGCCTTAAAAGAAAAACTTTAAGTTGATAAAATGAAAACTGAGGAACTTTTGAAATTAAGAAGTGAAATTGATATTTTAGATGAAAAAATTTTAGAGTTACTTAATCAAAGGGCTGAAATTGCTTTAAAAATTGGTAATATTAAAATTAAAAATAATCTCCATTTTTGGGATCCTCAACGGGAAAAAGAGATATTTAATCGTTTAAAATTGCTTAATAAAGGTCCTCTTTCTGATAAAGCTATTTTTAATATTTTTCATGAAATCATTACAGCCACAAGGGAATTACAATGTCCTACGAAAGTTACATTTCTTGGTCCCGAAGCTACGTTTAGTCATATGGCTGCTATTAAACATTTTGGCAAAGCTGCATTTTTTTATCCAGTAGCAACAATTAAAGATGTTTTTCATGAAGTAGAAAAAGGACATTATGATTATGGTGTAGTACCAGTAGAGAATTCCATTGAAGGTGTAGTAGCTTTTACATTAGATATGTTTATGCAATTTAATTTAAACGTTTGTGGCGAGATTTATTTAAAAGTAAATCATTATCTAGCTTCAATTACAAGAGAAAAAAAAGATATTGAGAAAATTTATGCTCATCCACAAGCTGCTGCTCAATGTCGAGAATGGTTAGCATCTAACTTACCTAATATACCTATTGAAGAAGTAGGTAGTACAGCTTTAGCAGCTCAAAAAGCCAAAGAAGATCCAAAGGCAGCAGCTATTACTACTAAATTGGCAGCAGAAAAATATGGTCTTTATATTCTTGAAGAACACATAGAGGACTTTGCTCATAATACTACACGTTTTTGGATAATAGGACGTCAATTACCAAAACCTACAGGCCACGATAAGACCTCTTTGATTTTTGCTACACCTCATAGACCTGGAGCTCTTTACGAAGCATTAAGACCTTTTGCAGAAAGAAAAATTAATTTAACAAAACTTGAATCACGGCCTATGAAAAGTCTTCCTTGGCATTATCTTTTTTTTGTAGATTTAGAAGGACATTATAATGATAAAATCATTAAGGAAGCAATAAATGAATTAAAAGAAATTTGTGCTTATCTTAAACTCTTAGGTTCGTATCCTCGGGCGCAAACAATTGACCTTTAGTTTTTAAAAAACCGATTATTATAATAAAAGATTTTTTCTTGTCATAAAATAGTGAACATGATAAGATGCAAAAAGGAGTAAGTTATGCCTGTTTTTGTATGGGAAGGTAAAACTGCTGAAGGGAAGACAATTAGAGGAGAATTTGAAGCCTCTAATATTAGTGTTGTTCGCCATAGATTAAGACATCAAGGTATTACACCAATAAAAGTTGTACCTAAAACTAAAAAACTTGAAGATTATCTTCCTTTTTTAAGAGGTAAAGTCAAAGAAAAGGATCTAGTTATATTTACTCGACAACTAGGAACAATGTTAAATTCTGGTGTGCCAGTAGTTAGAGCACTGGATGTGCTTTCTGTTCAGCAAAAAAATAAACTTTTTAAAAAAGTGCTTCAAGAGGTTAAAACAGAAGTAGAAGGTGGTTCTACACTAGCTGATGCTTTTAAGAAATACCCCTATATATTTGATGAACTTTTTATTAATATGGTGGCAGCAGGTGAAACTGGTGGTGCTTTAGATCAAGCTTTGGAAAGATTAACAATTTATAAAGAAAAGGCTTTAGCTCTTAAAAGAAAAGTAAAAGGAGCTATGGTTTATCCAATTATTACATTAGTAGTAGCAATAGCAGTTGTAACTGTTATTCTTGTTTATGTAATCCCTTCTTTTCAAAAAATATTTGCTGATTTTGGTACAAGTTTACCTGCACCTACACAGTTTGTTATTAATTTAAGTATGTGGTTTAGAAAGTACTTTCTTCAACTTTTTATGATAATTTTTGGAGTTATTATTGGAGTTCGCCTTTGGCAAAGAACAGAAAGTGGGAAAAAAATTTTTGATAAACTTCTTCTTACCGTACCTTTGATAGGAACTTTATTACAAAAAACAGCTATTGCCCGTTTTTCTCGCACACTAGCAACAATGTTACAGAGTGGTGTTCCTATTTTGCAGAGTTTGGATATTGTAGCTAAAACATCTGGTAATAAAGTTATAGAAATTGATTTACAAAAAGTAAAATTAGAAGTAAGTCGTGGTCAAACATTAGCAAGTTCTATGAGCGAGATGAGGATTTTTCCTCCATTAGTAGTACAAATGGTAGCTGTAGGAGAAGAGACAGGAGAATTAGAGAAGATGCTTTCAAAAGTAGCAGATTTTTATGAAGAAGAAGTAGATGCTGCTGTTGAAGCATTAACTTCTATGTTAGAACCAATGATGATTGTTTTTCTTGGTGGAATTATTGGTGGTTTAGTAGTGGCTCTCTATCTTCCTATATTTAAACTGGGTGCAGTGGTGGGTGCTTAAGAATTGTGTTAAGTGTGGAAGATGTCTTTCTGTCTGCCCAATTTATAAAATAAGTGGACATGAAAGACTTTCTCCTAGAGGAAAATTAAATCTTATAGAACTTTATCAAGAAGGTATTCTTCATCCTTCTCCTTTATTTATAGAAACAATTAGTGCCTGTATTTCATGTGGACAATGTGAAAAAAGATGTGTTTTAAATCTTCCTATTAAAGAAATTATTCATCAATTGCGAGAAAAACTTTGGCCTCATCAAAAAATTCAATTTTATCGCGCTTGGTTAATAAGCAATATTTTGGCATCAAGAGGTATTCTTTGGCGTTTATTAGCTATGTTTAAACAATTTTCACCCTTGCCTTTTTCTTTTGCTCAAAAACCATTTTTACCACAAAATATTAAATCTTCAGGTAAAAAAACAGTAGGTATTTTTGTTGGATGTATAACTAATTTTATTTATCCTCATTTAGGTTATAAGCTTTTAAAATTATTAAAATATTTAAACTATGAAATATTTATTCCAAATGAACAAGTTTGTTGTGGGCTTATGGCTTATAATTTAGGAGATAGAGAAATAGCTTTTACATTGGCTCAAAAAAATATTGATGCTTTTAAAAATAAAAAAATAGATTTTATTCTTACTCCTTGTGCTTCTTGTTATCATCATTTAACTACTTTCTCTCTTTATCAGGAAACAGGCTTATCAAAGAAGGTAATGGAGCTTAATAGATTTTTATTCAATAATAAAATTCCTTTTATTTTTCTCAATCAAAAATTAACTTGGCATGATCCCTGTCATCTTTATTATCACCATAATATTTGGGAAGAACCAAGGGAATTGCTTAAAAAAATAGGTATTTTTGTTGAATCTAGCCCAAATGGTATGTGTTGTGGACAAGGAGGTAGTTTTTCTATTAATTTTCCTGAATTATCTAAGAAAATGCTTGAAAAAAGAATAAATTTTATTAAAAAAACAAAAGCTGATATTGTTGTTACTAACTGTATGGGCTGTCTTATCCAATTAAAGACGGGTTTAGGAAAGGAGAAAGTAAAACATATCTTGGAATTAATTGCTTAAAATAGGTCTTTTTTACTTTTGGCTCTTTTGGTAGCCATTTTTTAAGCAATTTATTTATATTTTCTAATAAATTACGTAATGTTTTAATAACACTTTTTTTCACTAAAGGAAGTGATGGGTCATTTTCCATCTCTTCTAATTTTTTATCCCATTTTTCAATCTGCTGATGTATATCCTTTAATAATTCAGAAAATTTCACCTCAGTATTAGCCCATGCATTAACACTTATAAAACAAAATAAACAAAAAAATAAGTATACTCTTATCATATCAATTTTCAAAAATCTCTTGTGTAAAGATTGCTTTTTCTCTTTCTGCACCAGTAGAAATAATACTTACAGGGACACCTAAAAATTCAGAAATAAAATTAAGATATTTTTGAGTAGCTTTTGGTAGATTTTCAAATGTTTTTCCTTTAAGGCTTTCTTGCCAACCAGAAAATACACGATAAATTGGTTTACATTGAGAAATAGTCTTTAAAGAAGCAGGAATATAATCTATAATTTCTCCATTATATTCATATCCAATACATACTTTAATTTCATCAAGTCCTGTAAGGACATCCAGTTTAGTTAAAGCAAGTTTTTTTACTCCACTTAATCGAATTGATTCCTTTACCACCACTAAATCTAACCAACCACAACGGCGTGGTCTGCCTGTAGTAGCGCCATATTCATTACCTTTTTTCCTTAAATAATCTCCCAAAGAATCTTTTAATTCTGTAGGAAATGGGCCACCTCCTACTCTTGTAGTATAAGCTTTACAGACACCTATAATTGTATCAATAGCAGTGATTGGAAAGCCTGCTCCAGCACAAACACTACTAGCTACAGTATTAGAAGAAGTTACATAAGGATAAGTGCCATGGTCTATGTCTAAATGTGTTCCCTGTGCCCCTTCAAATAAAATATTTTTACCCTCATCACTTGCCTTCCATAAAAAATGAGCAACATTTTTTACAAAAGCACGTAACTTTTCTGCATAATTGAGATAAGTTTTAGCAACTTCTTCAAAATTAACTTCTTTAGCATTTAAATAATGAGTAAGATAAAAATTTTTTTCTTCAATTTTTATTTTTAATTTTTCCAAAAATACTTCTTCATCCATAAGGTCAATCATTCTTATGCCAGTACGGGCAGCTTTATCTTCATAACAAGGGCCAATGCCTCGTCCTGTTGTGCCAATCTTTTTTTCCCCTTTTTTTGCTTCTCTAGCAAGATCAATAGCCTTATGATAAGGCATAATAATATGTGCTTTTTCACTAATTAATAAACGTTCAGGTGTAATTTCAATTCCTCTTTTTTTTAATTCTTCTATTTCTTCAAGCAAAACACCTGGATCAATTACTACACCATTACCAATACAACATATTTTATCAGGGTGTAAAATGCCAGAAGGGATAAGGTGAACAATATATTGTTCTCCTTTTACAACAATAGTATGACCAGCATTATTCCCTCCTTGAAATCGAACAATTATATCAGCCTTTTCTGTTAAAAGATCAATTATTTTCCCTTTACCTTCATCTCCCCATTGCAATCCAATAACTACTACATTAGGCATGATTATCTCCAAAGAATTTTAATTTTATAAGCCTAGAGTTGCAGCAATAGTTTCACCAAAAGCTTTAGCTGCATGAGGGCCATTGGCAGTAATGATTTTTCCATCTTTTTCAACAGATTTGCCTGTATAAATAGCTCCTGCCTTTTCTAAAGCTCTTGCTTCAGAAGGCCAAACTGTTGCCTTTTTACCTTTTAATATGCCTGCATTTGCCAATGTTACTGGAGCAATACAAATAGCCGCTATAACTTTATCTTTTTCCAGAGCTTCTTTTATTAACTTATGTACAGTTTTATCATTCCAATATTGTGTTGCTCCTATACCACCAACAAAGATAATTGCATCATAATCATCTATTTCAATATCCTTAAGTAATATATCTGGTTTATAAACCCTTCCCAACATCCCTTTTGCTGGTGTAAGAGAAGTAGAGGCTACAATAACTTTTGCTCCTTTTTCTTCTAAAACTTCTTTTGTAACAAAAAGTTCTTCATCTCTAAAATTATTTTCAGCAATAATCATAACTATTTTAACATCATTACTAAAAACATTGCTCCATACAAATAAAAACAAAACCATTAAAATTATTTTCTTCATTTTTACCTCCTTTTTTTCTAATTACCTTAGTGCCAAAAGACTGTCAAGGATAATACAGCTAACTTTTTCCTGCCAATATGATAATATTTAATATATGATAAACTTACTTATTAAACATCTTTCAAATTACTCTAAGATCTGTCTTTGCGGTTTAGAAGGCAGTGCATTGGCTTATATTTTAGCTAAATTGCAAAATGTTTTTAAAAGACCTTTTTTAATCATTTCTCCAGATATAGATAAGGCACAAAAATTAAGTGAAGCTTTAAATTTTTTTCTATCTTCTAAAATTTTTTCTCCATTTGAACAAAAAGTGTTTCTTTTACCAGAAGAATCATTCTTGCCTTATACTGGAATAAGTCCAAGACCAGAAATTATTGCTAAACAATTTAATACCCTTTTTGGTTTGCTTAATATAGAAAATCCCATAGTAATTACCACTCCAAGAATGCTTATGTCTTTTTTTATGCCTATTGATGTATTTAAAGAAAGAATACAAATTTATGAAAAAGGAGAAGAATTAGAAAGGGGAAAATTTATTAATTTTTTACAAACATTGGGTTATGAACATTTATCTATTGTAGAAAGTCCAGGTGAGTTTAGTGTTAGGGGTAATATTATTGATATTTTTTGTCCGCTTTATTTTCTTCCACTGAGATTAGAATTTTTTGGTGATATTTTAGAATCCATACGTCTATTTAATCCTGTTACTCAACGCTCTGAATATCATTTAAATGAATTTATTTTAATTCCAGCAAACCCTATTCCATATCAAGAAGATGCTTTTAAAAAGGCTTATAAACGCTTTAAAATCCCTATTTTAGAAGCACCATTACATCAACCTGGAATAGAAGATTTTTTCCCACTTTTTTATGAAAAAATTAATACTCTATTTGATTATCTTCCTAAAGAGACTATTTTTTGTCTATTGGAACCAGAAAATATTGAAAAAAAAGCAGAAGAGTTTGAAAAAAAATTAAAAATTCATCTTGAAGAACTTTCTCATGAAAAAAGACCATATTTACCTTTTGAATTAACCGCAATTTCTTTTAAGACAATAAAAAATGAAATTAAATTTAAAAAACAGATTTTGATTTATTCTTTACCTATTTTGAAAAAATTGCCTACAGTAGAATTTAAGTCAAAAATGCCTTTTTCTCATATTTTGCCAAAAGAGAAATATCTTTATTTTCGTTCTTATTTAGAAAATTGGCTAAAAGAAGGTTATTCTATAAATCTTGTTGCTAGTGATAAATATAATAGACGACAGTTAACTAGCTTAATAGAAAGTTGGGGTTTTTCTTTTTCTTTAAAAACATCACCTCTTGAATCAGCACCTGGAATAAATATTTATTGTGGCAATTTATCAGAAGGTTTTGAATTTCCTGAAGAAAAAGTTGTGTTTTTGGGAGAAAATGATTGGAGGACAAAGGAAAGGATTGTTATAACAAAAAATAAAGAGGATTTTTTGCCTGTTAGCAGTTTTGAAGATTTAAAAGAAGGTGATTTGCTTGTTCATGTAGAACATGGTATTGGCCGATATATAGGATTAAAAACTATTACTAGTGGAGGTATTACTGGTGATTTTCTAGTAATTGAATATCAAGGAGGAGATAAATTATATTTACCTGTAGATAGATTACATCTTGTACATAAATATAGAGGGATAGAAGATAAAATACCTTCTTTAGATAGACTTGGTGGACGCACTTGGAATAGAACAAAACAGCAGGTTAAAAAGGCTGTAGAAAAGGTTGCAAAAGAACTTCTTGAACTCTATGCAAAACGTCTTGCCCAACCTGGTTATGCCTTTTCACCTCCAGATAGCTTATTTTATCAATTTGTTGAAAGTTTCCCTTATCCTGAAACCCCTGATCAACAAAGAAGTATTAATGAAATATTAGAGGATATGATGTGTCCTCATCCTATGGAAAGGCTACTTTGTGGTGATGTTGGCTTTGGAAAAACAGAGGTGGCTATAAGGGCAGCATTTAAAGCTGTTCTTGATGGAAAACAAGTAGCAGTATTAGTACCAACAACTATTTTAGCTGAACAACATTATCTTACCTTTAAAGAGCGTTTAAAGGATTTTCCTGTCAATATTGCTTGTCTTAGCCGTTTTCGTTCTTCTAAAGAACAAAAAGATATTTTGCAAAGATTAAAAAAAGGAGAGATTGATATTATTATTGGAACTCATCGCATTTTACAAAAAGATGTAATATTTAAAGACTTAGGTCTTTTAATTATAGATGAGGAGCATCGATTTGGTGTAAGACAAAAAGAGCATTTAAAAACATTAAAATCTAATGTAGATGTCCTTAGTTTAAGTGCTACTCCTATTCCCAGAACCCTTTATCTTTCTTTGCTTGGTATAAGAGATTTAAGTCTTATTGAGACACCACCTCCTGGTAGAAGACCAATAATGACTTATCTAGCTAAATTTAATCCGCTTCTTATCAAGGATGTCATAAAAAGAGAGGTTGAAAGAGGTGGTCAGGTGTTTTTTGTTCATCCAAGAGTAAAAGGGATTCCTGGCTTGGCAAGATTTTTAAAAAAGCTTTTGCCAGAAATACGTCTTGGCATTGCTCATGGACAGATGTCAGAAAGAAAGTTAGAAAATGAAATGCTTAAATTTCTTAAGCATGAAATAGATGTACTTTTGTGTACAAATATTATTGAATCTGGATTAGATATTCCAAATGCTAATACAATCATTATCAATCGTGCTGATTTGTTTGGATTAGCTCAACTTTACCATTTAAGAGGACGAGTAGGTAGAAGTTATCGTCAAGCATATGCATATCTATTGGTGCCAGGGAAAAAGCTTATTACTAAAGAAGCACAAAAGCGTTTAAGAGCCCTCCTTACTTATACAGAGCTTTCTTCTGGTTATAAGCTTGCTCTTTATGATTTAAAATTACGAGGAGCTGGGCAAATATTAGGCACAGCTCAGTCTGGCCATATTGCTGCTGTAGGTTATGAGATGTATTTAGAACTTTTACAAAAAGCAGTTAAAGCTTTAAAAGGAGAAAGTTTAAAAGAGGAGATTGAACCAGAGTTAAAATTACCTATTATGGCATATATTCCAGAGTCTTATGTGCCTGATGAAAATCAACGCATTATTTTTTATCGCCGTTTAAGTAAAGTAAAAGATGAAGAGGAATTAAAGGAATTAGAAAAAGAAATGATAGATAGATATGGTCAATTGCCTAAAGTAGTAGAAAATCTTTTTCAACTTTTACACTTGAAGCTTTTCTGTCGGCAATTTAGAATCAGTCGTCTTTATACAAAAAATGGATGGTTAAAAATTGTGTTTGAAAAAGAGACTCCTATTTCTTCTGAAAAAATGGTAAAATTTCTTTCTGAGCGTCCTAGCTATCGTTTTAATCCTAAAGGGGAATTGGAGATACCTTTAAGGCATGAAGATATATTAAAAAAGGCAAAAAAGGTGCTAGTAGCTCTTAAGGAAGTGATAAATGTATAGGCTTTCTGATTATGATTATTTTTTACCAAAAGAATTAATCGCTCAAGAACCTCCAGAAAGAAGAGAAAAAGCAAGGCTTTTAATTTTAAATAAAAAAACTGGTGAAATAATACATACAAAATTTTCCCATATTATAGATTTTTTAAATAAAAATGATGTGCTCGTTATAAATGATACAAGGGTTATTCCTGCTCGTCTTATTGGAAGGAAGATTACAGGTGGTAAAGTAGAAATATTATTACTTTCTTTTGATCCCATAAAAGTAAAAGATAAAGTCTTTACTACTGAAGCACTTTTAAAAGCATCTCGTGCTCCTAAACCTGGACAATACATTTATTTTGAAAATGGATTAAAGGCAGAAGTTTTGAGTTATGATAAAGGAAAGGTAATCTTGCGTTTTATTGCAAATTGTCCATTTTATGAGATATTAAATAGGATTGGTCGAGTTCCTCTTCCTCCTTATATCAAAAGAGAAGATAGACCAGAGGATAGAAAAAATTATCAAACAGTTTATGCTGCTAAAAATGGTTCTGTAGCAGCACCTACTGCAGGTCTTCATTTTACTAAAGAATTATTAAATGCTATTTCTGCTAAAGGAATAGAGATTGTTCGTCTTACTCTTCATGTAGGCTATGGCACTTTTTTGCCAGTAAAAGTAGATGATATAAGGAAGCATAAAATGCATGGAGAAACTTATGAAATTTCAGAAGAGGCAGCTAATGCTTTGAATCATGCTTTAAAATTAAAAAAAAGGATTATTGCAGTTGGTACAACTAGCACAAGACTTTTAGAATATCAAATGACAAAATATGGTGAAATTAAGCCAGAAAAGGGTATTTGTGATTTGTTTATCTATCCCGGATATAAATTTAAAATTGTTAAAGCTATGATTACAAACTTTCATTTGCCAAAATCTACCTTGATTATGCTTGTTTCTGCATTTGCTGGTCGTGATTTAATTTTTAAAGCCTATCATGAAGCAATTAAAAGGCGATATCGATTTTATAGTTATGGTGATGCCATGTTTATCATTTAAAGGTAATTCTTTAACATTTTATGTTGAAGCAAGAGATGGACAGGCAAGAGCAGGTATTTTAGAAACACCTCATGGCATTATTCATACACCTGTTTTTATGCCTGTTGGTACACTTGCTAGTGTTAAAGCGCTTACTCCAGAAGATTTAAAAGAAATCGGAGTAGAAATTATTTTAGGTAATACTTATCATCTTTATCTTCGTCCTGGTATAGAATTGATTGCACAATTTAATGGACTGCATCAATTTATGCACTGGGATAGACCAATTTTAACTGATAGTGGTGGTTTCCAAATTTATAGTCTTGCAGCTAAAAGAAAAATTACAGAAGAAGGTGTATTTTTCCGCTCTCATATAGATGGCTCTTTACATTTTCTTACACCAGAAAAAGTAATAGCTATTCAGGAAACATTTGGAGCAGATATTATTACATGTTTTGATGAATGTATGCCTTATCCAATAGATTATGATTATGCAAAAAAATCTTTGGAACTTACTTTACGTTGGGCAAAACGTTGTAAAATAGCTCATCATAAGAAACAAGCTCTTTTTGGTATTGTACAGGGTGGGGTTTTTTTAGATCTTCGTCGTGAAGGGGCAGAAAGATTAATAGAGATGGGCTTTGATGGTTATGCTATAGGTGGATTAAGTGTAGGAGAACCAAAGGAAAGGATGTGGGAAGTAATTGAAACAATGGATGAAGTTTTGCCATTTAATCAGCCTCGTTATGCTATGGGGATTGGATTGCCTGAGGATATAGTTGAAAGTGTGTGGAGAGGAGTAGATATGTTTGATTGTGTAGTGCCTACTCGCCATGCTCGCACTGGTACGCTTTTTACTTCTTTTGGCCGTCTTGTTATTCGACATGCCTGTTATGCTAAAGATGAACGGCCTATCGATGAAAATTGCAATTGTTATGTCTGTAGACATTATAGTCGGGCTTATCTTAGACATCTTTTTTTAAATAAAGAAATATTAGCATATCGTTTAAATAGTTATCATAATATTTATTATTTTATTAATCTTATGAGAGAAATAAGAGAGGCAATTTTAAAAGGATGTCTTGCGGAATTTAAAAAAACATTTTATGAAAGACGAAATCAAAATAAGGAGGAAATGACTAATGGAATTTTTTAATTTGGCTTGGGCAATGGCTTCACCCCAACAGGGTAGTCCTCAAGACGGGGGAAGTATTTTGGCTGCCTTTCTACCTCTTCTTATTATATTTGCCATTTTTTATTTTTTGCTCATTCGTCCTCAACAGAAACAAGCTAAAAAACATAGAGAGCTTTTGCAGAATTTGAAAAAGGGTGATTGGGTAGTGACTGCTGGCGGATTGCGTGGCCGAGTAATAAATGTGACAGATACAGTAGTAACACTTGAGCTTCCACCAGATAATGTAAAGGTGAAAATCACTAAGAATTATGTAATGGGATTGCTTAAGCCAGAAAGTGAATAAAAAATCAAGATGAAGAGGCTTAAGTGGCGTGGTTTAATAGTAATATGTGTTTTGGTTTTGGCAATAATTTATTTAATCCCTACTTTTGTAAGTGAACTGCCTTCATGGTGGAAGGAATTTTTGCCACAAAATAAAATTCAATTAGGTCTTGATCTAAAAGGTGGTATTCATTTAGTACTTGGAGTAAAGGCAGAAGAGGCAGTTAAGACAAGTGTAGATAATTTGGCTGATGAGATAGAGACAAATTTAAGAGAAGAAAAATTGCCCTATTTAGAAGTAAAAAGAGAAGGCTTAAAGGATATTAAGGTTATACTTGTAAGAAAAGAAGATGTGGAACATTTTAAAAAGATTATTGAAGAAAAAATACCAGACCTTCTTTGTAAAGGTGCCGAAAGAAAAGATAGACTAGAAATAGTGAAGTTAAGTTTGAAATCAGAAAGAGAAGGTGAGATAAAAAGAATGGCTATTGTTCAGGTATTAGAGACTATCAGAAATAGAATAGATCAATTTGGTGTAGCAGAGCCTGATATACGTCTTCAAGGTAGGGAAAGGATTTTAGTTCAGTTGCCAGGGATAAAAGACCCACAAAGGGCAATAAATATCATTAGTCGTACAGCCAGACTTGAATTTAAGTTATTGGCAGAAGAAGCTAGTATAGAGGAGGCTTTAAAGGGTAATATTCCACCTGGTTGTGAAATTCTTTATGGTATTAAAGAAGATCCAGTAACACATAAACAAATTAAAATTCCTTACCTTGTGAAAAAACGTACTCTTCTTACTGGAGATTACATTGCAGATGCGCGTGTTCTGATTGATCCAGAATTGAATGAGCCATATGTTGCTATTACGTTTAATAAACAAGGGGCGAGGATTTTTGCTAGAATAACTGAGGCTAATGTAGGTAAAAGATTAGCAATCATTTTAGATAATAGAGTACATTCTGCTCCAGTAATTCGGGAAAAAATTCCACATGGTGAAGCGAGGATTACTGGTGCATTTACTTTAGAAGAAGCTAGAGATTTAGCAGTAGTTCTAAGAGCTGGAGCACTACCTGCCCCTATAAGAATTTTAGAAGAGCGCACAGTAGGGCCTTCTTTAGGTCAAGATTCTATTCGTAAAGGTGTAAAAGCTTCAATTATTGCTGGATCATTGGTAATAATTTTTATGATAATTTATTATGGTTTTTCTGGTATTATTGCTGATATAGCTTTAATGGTTAATCTTATTTTGCTTTTGGCAGGTCTAGCTATGTTTCAAGCAACCCTTACTTTACCAGGTATTGCAGGTATTGCTTTAACTATTGGTATGGCGGTAGATGCTAATGTGCTTATTTTTGAACGTATTCGAGAAGAATTGCGTTTAGGACGTACAATTCGTTCAGCTATAGAGGCTGGATATCGTAAAGCTTTTTGGACCATTTTTGATGCTAATACTACTACTTTACTAACAGCTTTAATTCTTTTTCAATTTGGTACAGGTCCAGTAAAAGGTTTTGCTGTTACTTTAAGTTTAGGTATTTTGGCTAATATGTTTACAGCTGTTTTTATGTCTAAAGTAATTTTTGATTATTTAATTTATCGGTTTAATATGAGAAAATTGAGTATTTAGGAATAAAAAATATGGGATTAACATTAATTAAATCTGATATTAATATTGATTTCCTCCGTTGGCGCAACTGGGCTATAAGTCTTTCACTTTTTATTATATTTGTTGGATTAATCTCTCTTATACTAAGAGGTGGCCCTAGATATGGTATTGATTTTGCTGGAGGAACGTTGATTCAGCTTAAGTTTTTTAAACCTGTTAAGATAGATATGATTCGAGAGGTGTTAAAAGGGCTTAAAATTAAAGATGTAACAGTACAACGTTTTGGTAAAATAGAAGAAAATGAATATCTTATTCGTATGCCTTTAGCTATTGATAGCTTAAAACGGATTTCTGAATCTCTTAAAGAAGTTTTAGAAGAAAAACTTGGCAAAAATAGTGTTGAAATAAGACGGGTTGAAATGGTAGGCCCAAAAGTTGGGAAAGATTTAAGAAGAAAGGCACTTTTAGCCCTTTTTTATGCTGTTTTAATCATTGGTATATATATTTCAGGTCGATTTGAAATGAAATGGGGGACAAGCCTTATTATGGCAGCAGCTTTATTTGGTGTTGTTTATATATTTTTGCTTCTAAAAGCACCTCTTCCATTTTTAGTTCTTATTGCTTTTATTACTACGCTTTTCCTCTATGCTCTGCTTAATTTGCGTTTTGCTTTAGGTGCTGTTTTGGCACTTGTTCATGATGTTCTTATTACATTAGGTATATTTTCCCTTTTAAATAAAGAAATAGACCTTTTAATTGTAGCTGCATTTCTTACCATTATTGGTTATTCTTTAAATGATACTATTGTTGTTTTTGATCGTATTCGTGAAAATATGCGAAAAGCAACAAAGGAAAGGTTTACTTCAATAATCAACCGTAGTATTAATGAAACACTTAGCCGTACAGTTCTTACTTCAGGTACTACTTTAATGGCTTTACTTGCTTTATATCTTTTTGGTGGTGGTGTAATTCATAATTTTGCTTTTGCTCTTTTAATCGGTGTTATAGCAGGTACATATTCTTCTATATTTATTGCTAGTCCTGTTCTTAGTTTATTGGAGGGAAGACAATTATTTTTATTAAAAACTAAAAAAGCGAGGTAAGTTATGAGAAAGTTTATTATTTCTTTTATTTTTTTAGGATGTTTTGTTTTCTCTTTATCAGCAGATGAGCTTTATGTTGTTAAGAGAGGAGATACACTGTGGGATATATGTGAGAAGTATTATCAAGATCCATTTTTATGGCCAAAACTCTGGCAAATTAATCCTCAAATAACGAATCCTCATTGGATTTATCCAGGTGATGTTTTATGTCTTAAAGAAACACCAGAAGCACTTATTGAGGCAACTAAAAAGATAAAAGGGCAAAAGAAAAAAGAAATTTCTTTTGATTGGCGTTATTTAGAAGCAGTAGGTTATTTATTACCTTATAAGGAAAAATCAATGGGTGAAATTATAAAGGCAGTGGGTGAGGACAAAGTTATTTTAGGTCAAGGGGATAAAGTATTTATAAGATTTAAAGAAAATGTTAAGCCAAAATTAGGTACTATTTGGACTATATTTCGCATTTCACCAGTAATAAAGCATCCTGTTACTGGAAAAAATATTGGTTATATTCATGAGATACTTGGCACGGTTAAATTGACTCATATTTATCAACATATGGTAAAAGCACAAATTGTTCGTTCTTATGATGTTATTTATGTTGGGGATTATTTAAAACCTTATGAAGCTTTTAAGCCATTTTCCATTTCCAATGAAAAGCCTAAAAATATTAAGGCTTATATTGTAGCAAGTAGAGCAAAAATTACTGAAATTGGTTGGCCTGAAGTAGTTTATATTGATGCGGGAGAAGAACAGGGATTAAAGCCAGGTCAAATTTTAGATATCTTTCGTGAAAAGAAAAATTTTCCTCCTTTGCCTCTTGGTCAGGTTCTTATTATCCATGTTACTCCAAAAACAGCCACTGCTATTATACTAAAATCAAAATATCCATTTCACAGTGGTGACTTAGTAACAGCCTTAAAATAATGGATCTTTATTGGCTGGCATTACCATTTCTGCCAAGGATAGGAAATCAGACTTGGATGAAATTATTAAACCACTTTGGTTCTCCAAAGGAGATTTTTTCTGTTCCTGCTAAAGAACTCAAATTTTTTGGATTACATGAGGAAACAATTAAAATCATTATCTCTGGACAATGGAAGAAAAAAGCTGAAGCTCTTTTTAAAAAAATAAAAAATTTGGGATTAGAAATTATTACTTATAATGATGATAAATATCCAAAATTATTGAAAGAAATTTTTGATCCACCTCTTATATTATATATTAAAGGGAATAAAGATTTATTAAATACTACTTGTATAGCAATTGTTGGTACAAGGAGAGCTAGTTTTTATGGGATAAAAATGGCTACAAAATTGGCTATTGGCTTGGCTGAATCTGGTATAACAGTTGTTAGTGGTCTTGCCCGTGGGATTGATGCAGCTGCTCATAAAGGAGCTCTTCAAGCCAAAGGGAAAACTATAGCTGTTTTAGGTTGTGGCTTAGATGTAATTTATCCAAAAGAAAATGAAAAACTCTTTAATGAAATTGCTGAAAAAGGAGCTCTTATTTCTGAATTTTTGCCTGGTACACCACCTTTAGCACATAATTTCCCTATACGTAATCGGATTATAAGTGGTCTTTCTTTAGGAGTGGTTGTTGTAGAAGCTGCTTTAAAAAGTGGTTCTTTGATTACTGCTAATCTTGCGTTAGAACAGGGGAAAGAAGTATTTGCTGTACCAGGCCCAATAGATGAATCCCGTAAAGGGACTCATAATTTGCTTAAACAAGGAGCAAAACTAGTAGAGGATGTTTCAGATATTTTAGAGGAATTTCATTTTTATTCAAAAACAGTTACTTTAAATTTAGATCCTTTACAAGAAAAAATTCTTTCTCTTTTAGATACACCTAAGACTTTAGAAGAAATAGCCATTATTTTAAATGAAAATATTACTAATCTTTCTGCTACTTTGACTTTGCTTGAGGTTCAAGGATTGATAAAACAATTGCCAGGAAAGCAATATATAAAAATTTAAGGGGTGAAATATGAAAGTAGAAGAAATAATGAATACAAAGATAGAATTTATAGAAGCCAATGCTACTGTATATGATGCTATAGAAAAAATGGTTGATAAAAGGATCAGATCTTTGGTTGTGAAGCCTAGAGATGAAAATGATGTTTATGGAGTGATAACAGTAAGAGACATAGTTTTTAGAGTTTTAAATAAAAATCTTGATCCAAATAAAGTAAAAATAGAAGAAATTGCGTCAAAACCTCTAGTATGTGTTGATAAAGATATAGATATAGAGCATGTGATAAGATTGATGGAAAAATTTAATATTGCAAGGGTTTTTGTATGTGAGAAAGGAAACCTTTTAGGAGTAGTTGCTCTATTAGATGTGATGTCTGGATCATTAATTAAAAGAGTAAGAGGGGGATGTATTGCTTAAGAAACTATTTTTTGGTGGTAAAATAGAACAAAAAGTTATCGGAAAGATAAAAAAACACATAGGAATACTTTGTTCTGCCTGTGAAACTTTTAGAATAGCACTTGAAAAGCAAGATAAAAATTTAATATCTAATGTTTTTGAATTGGAAAGAGAAGGAGATATAGTTAGAAGAGAGATTGTTTCAGATATTTTTGTAGGTGCTTTTTTGCCATTTTTACGTCCAAATATATGTAAATTTGTTGAGATAGTAGATAATGCACTTGATGCAGTAGAAGATGCAGCATTTGAATATTTGGATTTGGAATTAGATGGGGAGATCAGAAGTGATTGTATAAAAATTGCAAATATAAATTTTAAGATGTGTGAAATACTCTCAATTGCTTTTGAAACATTGCTTACTGGTGAGGATTTAAGAGAAAAAAATTTGGTAATAAGAATTTATGAAAAGAAAATTGATGAGATAAAGCATGATTTGATGAGAAAATTGAGAGAAAAAGATATAAAAAATTTTTGGGAAGGTAAAATAATTTCAGATTTTATAACATATCTAGCAAATGTTAGTGATATTATTGAAGATGCTAGTGATTATCTTCAAATAATAAATGTAAGTATAAGATAACATATCTTTATGACAGAAATTTTCCCAATTATTGCCTGTTGTTTTATTGCCTTTGGTATTGGTTCAAATGATACATCAAATGCGCTTAGCATATGTATAGGATGTGGGATAATAAATTTTAAAAAAGCTATTTTTTGGTTTGGGTGCTTTGTTTTAATTGGCATTTTATTACAAGGGCAAAAAGTAATGAAGACAGTTGGTCGAGATATTTTAGAAATAAATTTTTTTATTTTAACCGTATCTTTATTTGTGTCTGCTTTTTTGATTGTCATTTTTAATTGGAAAAAACTACCACTTTCTACTCATCAAGTGATAATTGGTAGCTTAGTAGGTTCTGGTGTTGCTTTTGATATAGATGTTAACTTTTTTTCTTTTTTAAAGATTGCCATTTCGTGGGTTATATCTCCTTTAGGCGCATTTTTATTGGCTATGATATTATATAGAATAATGGAAAAGACACTTTCTAAATTGCCTTTATTTTATATTGAAAGAGTACTTAAAATCTTGTTACTTATAAGCAGCTTACTTATTGCTTATAATACCGGAGCTAATGAGCTTGCTACTGTTTTGGGAGGGATTGTTTATATAGATTTAATCAAAAAGATACAAGCATCATTACTTGGCTCTTTTTTTGTTTTATTAGGAGCATTTTTTTTAAGTCATCGAGTAATTGAAACTGTAGGAAAAAAAATAACTGCTTTAGATCCTTATTCTGGATTTGCTGCTCAATTTGGTGCAGGGAGCTGTTTATTGCTTTTTACCTCTTTTGGAATGCCTATTTCTACAACTTATTGTATTATTGGAGGAATTACAGGGGTTGGGATATTAAAAGGGATAGAGACAGTAAAAATTGAATTAATTAAAAAAATAATCTTAAGTTTAATTTTAACTCCTATTTTGGCATTTTCAATTTGTTTTTTAATTATAAAAATTTTAAGGTAATGGAATAGGTTTAGTAGGAGAGTATTTCTGAGAAATAAGGTTGGTATGAATAGATAAAATTTGTTTTAATGAATAAGGTCCAACATAGACGCGATAATAAGTTACATTATTTATTTTTACTGTCTTAAGAAATGTTTTATAACCTTGTTTTTTTAATTTTTCCTCAAATGTTAATGCATTTTCTTTTTTTCTAAAAGAGCCCACTTGAATGCCATATGTCTGTTGAGAGATTTTTTTTGCCTTTATTTCCTTAACTATTTGTTTAGGAGAAGGTGGAAAACTTTCAGAGCTTTTAATATGAAATAAAGGAGGGAAATAAATTAATTCCTGACCTACAAATATACCTAATATAAACATCCATAATAGAGAAAAAATAACAAAAATAATTCCCAAAAAAATTCCTGTACGACTTAATTTTATAATATAAACCTTTTTCTTTTCAGCCATTACATTTTTTCTGGAGCAGAAACACCTAAAAGATTAAGACCTGTTTTAATTACTTTTTTTACTGCTTGTGCTAATGCAAAACGAGCTGCACAGATTTCTTTTGGTGTTCCTAAGATACGATAATGATTATAATAACGGTGAAATTCCCCAGCTAATTCTGTTAAATAATATGGAATTTGATGAGGCTCTAAAGTTCTAGCTGCATCTTCTATTACTTCAGGAAATTTAGCCAAAAGTTTAATTAAATTAATCTCATCTTGAGTTTCAAGAGGTGTTAAGTCAATTTGATCTAAAGGTGGGAAAACAATACCTTTTTCTTTTGCCATCTCTTCAATACTACATACCCGTGCATGAGCATATTGGACATAGAATACTGGATTTTCCATTGTTTGCTGTTTTGCTACTTCTAAATCAAATTCAAGATGACTATCACAGGAACGAGTAAGAAAGATAAAACGAGCGGCATCCTTTCCAACCTCTTCTAAAACTTCTCTTAAAGTAATAAATTCTCCAGCTCTAGTAGACATAGCTACTGGTTTTCCACCTCTTTTTAAATGTACTAATTGTACTAATAGGATTTTTAAGATTGTTGGATCATAACCCATAGCTTGAATACCTGCTTTAATCCTAGGTACATATCCATGGTGATCAGCTCCCCAAATATTTACAATTAAATCAAAACCACGTTCCAATTTATCTTTATGATAAGCTAAATCAGAAGCAAAATAAGTTGTATTTCCATTAGCTTTTACTAATACTCGATCCTTTTCATCTCCATATTTAGAAGAAACAAACCATAAAGCACCATCTTTACTATAAACAAGTTTTTTTTCTTTAAACCATTGCAAAAGTTTGGTTATTTTTCCTGTATTAACAAGTTGTTTTTCACTAAACCAACAATCAAAAGAAACACCAAAATTATTTAAATCTTTTTTTATTTCTTTTAGGATTTTTTTGCTAGCAAATTCTGCTAAATCAGCTATTGCTTTTTTTTCTTCCATTTCTTTATACTTCAAACCATCTTTTTCATAAATTTCCCTAGCTATTTCTTTAATATATTCTCCTTTGTAATAATCCTGAGGAAATTCATTTTTTTCTCCTAACAATTCTAAATAACGCAAATATACAGATTTTCCTAAAATATACATTTGATTTCCTACATCATTAATATAATATTCACGAAAAACTTCATATCCAGCAAAATCAAGGATATTGGCTAATGTATCACCAACAGCAGCGCCTCTTCCATGACCTATGTGTAAAGGACCTGTAGGATTAGCACTGACAAATTCTAAAATTACTTTTATTCCCTTTTTTGAACTTCGTCCATAACTTTCTGCTTTAGTAATTATTTCTTTGAGTACTTTCTGCCATGCTTTCGGTTTTAAAAAAAAATTAATAAAACCAGGACCAGCTACTTCTACTTTTTCTAACCATTCACAAGTAGGTAAATGAGAAACAATTAATTCTGCTATACGACGAGGTGGTTGTTTGAGGTGTTCTGCTAGTAAAAAGGCAATATTTGTAGCAAAATCTCCATAACTTTCTATTTTTGGGACTTCTACATTAAAATTAGAAATTTCTAAATCAGAAAATGCTTTTTTTGAAGCAAAAAGAAGAATCTCCTTAATCTTTTTCTTCATTTTTCTTTTCTTCTTCTTCCTCCTCCTCTTCTGATTTTATAGAAACATCTCTTACAAAATCCGGACAACGAAAACTACCTGCTTCTTGTTGAATGGTAAATTTTTTTTGACAAAATTCTCGCCAAGCACAAACTGCACATAATTTTATTTGTTTTTCAACCATTATATCCTCCCTCATGTTTTAATAAAAAAATTTTCCAATCAAGTCCAGCAGAATAACCACTGATTCCGTTTTTTCCTACAATACGGTGGCAAGGGATAAAAATAGGTAAAGGATTTGCACGACATGCTTGGGCTACTGCTCTTATTCCTTTTGGGAAACCTGATTTAATAGCTAAATCTTGATAAGTAATAGTTTGTCCATAAGGTACTTTTAAGATGTTTTGCCAAACTATTTTTTGGAATAATGTACCAATAAAAAGAATAGGAAGATGAAAATAAAATTTTGAAGAAAAATATTTAATTAAAGCTTTTTCTGCTTTTTTAAAGATTGGTTCTCTTTTTTTCT
>Ga0209410_1000217_pt1 | contig 25189 bp, 14 predicted proteins | sample Mar14436cmmetaG_FD_184135 | JGI IMG/M metagenome (GOLD analysis project Ga0209410, IMG submission 184135) | Marine hydrothermal vent microbial communities from Guaymas Basin, Gulf of California to study Microbial Dark Matter (Phase II) - Marker... ... | reverse complement strand
CGCCCTCAAGGGGATCGGGGACGTCCTGGGAAAGGACGTCGCCGTGGTGGGCCAGGGGCCGATGGGACTGCTCTTCACAGCGACCCTGAGGAGGCTCGGAGCTAAGAGGGTGGTCGGGGTGGACCTGTTGGGATACAGGCTTAAGGTCGCAAGGGAGGTAGGGGCCACCGATGTGATAGACGTATCGAGGAGGGACCCGGTCGAAGCCTTCGCCGAGCTCGGTGGGGTGGACGTGGCTGTGGAGGCGGCCGGAAGTCCCGAGGCCCTAAAGACGTGTATCGAAGCCCTGAGGAGGGGCGGGCTTCTGGTCCAGTTCGGAGTCCCGAAGGAACCCCACGTCCCCTTCCCCTTGGACAGGTTCCTGAGGAAGGACCTGAGGATGGCCGGGTTTCACCTGGCCTCCGCCGGGAACCCCTTGGAGCCATATATCCTCGCCAGGGACTACATAGCTTCCGGTTGGATAGACCCTTCCCCCCTCATCACCCACCACTTCAACCTGGAACAGGTCCAGAGGGCTTATGAGACGGCGTACAGGAAGAAGGATGGGGTGGTAAAGGCGATGGTGGTGTTCTAGAGCGCCCTGCGCGGCGGTTGACATAGCATCTCTACAACGTTAAATTCAGGATCTATTGTGGTAACCTATTCGTTCGGAGCCAGGGCAACGGCAGTCTTTTAACCGAAAGGGGGTGATGGTGAAGGTCTCATGGAAGGCCGGAGGTCTCACGCTGCGTTCGGCCTTGGTGGGTCTGACGGTCGTCGCCATCGTCAACATCTGGGGGCCGTTCTCGATCTACAGGCTGCACTCCTCGCTCATAACGGACGATTATATGCCTTTGGCCTTGGTCTTCCTCTTCTTGGTCGTCGTGGCAGGCCTGAACGTGATCCTGAAGCTGATAAACCGGAACTTCGCCCTCTCCACCTCGGAGCTCATCGTCGTTTTCATAATGGGTCTGGTGGGGGCTTCCATACCCACCTACGGCCTTACGGGCCACCTCATAGCGACCATCGCAGCCCCACACTACTTCGCCTCCCCCGAGAACCATTGGGAGGAGTACCTCCTCAAGTACATCCCGAATTGGGCCGTGCTGGACAGGGGTGCGGCGAAGTACTTCTTCGAGGGCCTGCCCGGAGGAGGGGGCGTACCCTGGAGGGCCTGGTTCGTGCCCCTCTTCTGGTGGCTCAGCTTCGTGGCCGCCCTCTTCTGGGTCCTGTTCTGCATCGTGGTAATCCTGAGGAAGCAGTGGGTGGAGAAGGAAAGGCTCATCTTCCCCCTGGCCCAGGTCCCCGTCCAAATGACCGAAGGCACGGAGAGGTCGCTCTTCCCATCGTTGTTCAAGAGCAAGGCCTTCTGGGCTGGGTTCGTGCTTCCCGTGGTTCTGGTGGGATTCATGGTGGGAAGCTGGTTCAGCCCCCTCTTTCCGAGGTTCCAGATGCACGGCTCCAGGGTGATCCTGGGGAGCATAAGCTTCGGAAGGGAGTTTCCCACCATCAATATGGAGTTCCTGTTCCCCATAGTCGGCCTTTCCTACCTTATGAGCTTGGACGTGCTCTTGGGTATATGGTTCTTCTACTTCTTGGCGGTATTGCAGGTGGGAATCTTCAACCGGATAGGACTCAACCTGGGCTCGGCCAAGGTGTACTGCTCCTACCATCCCCCCATAGGATGGCAGAGCGCGGGGGCGATGGCCTTTATGGTGCTGTGGGGATTATGGATGGCGAGGGGGCACATAAGGGACGTCCTCAGGAAGGCCTTCAAGGGGGACCCAAGTGTGGACGACTCCGGGGAGCTTCTATCCTACAGGACGGCCGTCTTCGGGCTCATATTGGGGCTCGTCTACTTATATGCATGGCTTTACAGGCTCGGGATGGAGCCCAAGTTCCTCTTCGTCTTCGTGCCCGTAGCTATAATATTCTACGTGGGTATCGCAAGGATAGTAGCTGAGGGGGGGCTGGTGTACATAAGGGCACCCCAGGTTCCCCAGGTCACCGCAAGCTACATCCTCGGCACCCAGGCCCTCTCCCCCACTACCATGGCGGCCATGGCCCTTTCCTATGCGGCCATAGTTGAGATAAAGGCCCACTTCGTATCCGCAGCCGCTCACACCTCGAAGCTTGCGGATATGATAAAGCTCCACAAGAAGGGCGTGCTCACGGCGATAGTCTTGGCCTTGCTCGTGGCGCTTTGTGTATCTATATGGTACACAGTCTCCTTGGGATACCGCTACGGGGCATATAACTACGGGAGGTTCATGTTCAGGGCGGGGGCGACCATCCCCTACGAAAACTCGGTCAACGATATGCTCAACCCCTACGGCACGGACTGGAGGAGGCTCGGGTTCTTCGCCGTGGGCATGATAGCTATGGCCGCCATGACCTTCATGAGGTACAGGTTCGTCTGGTGGCCCGTCCATCCCTTGGGTTACACCGTGGCCTCGACCTTGCCCGTGATGGAGACCGCTTTCTCCATATTCTTGGCCTGGATGGCTAAGCTCATAATCCTCAGGGTGGGAGGGGTCTCCCTTTACAGGAAGGCCCTTCCCTTCTTCGTGGGGCTCATACTCGGCCACTTCTTCGCAGCGGGGATAGCCAACTTCATAGACTGGAAGTGGTTCTTCGGACAGGGTCATGAGATAAGCGGATGGTAGGAATCTTCCTATCGTTCTGCCTTTGGCCTACGTATGCATTCCCCGAACGTATGACTCGGGGCGACCTCCTGCTCTACGAGCGGAGGTACGAAGAGGCCATAGCTTTCTGGAGGGAAGCCCTGGAGAGGTCCCCGGAGGATGTGGAGCTTCTTTTAAGGCTCGGGGTCGCCCTCTCGCTGAAGGAGGATTATGCGGAGGCCGAAAGGACCCTCAAACGGGCGCTGCAGATAAAGCCGGAAGACCCTAAGTTGACCTATAACCTCGGCCTTATGTACATAAGATGGGGGAAGGACGAGGAGGCGTTGAGGTACCTAAAAAGGACCTTGAAGCTTGTAGATTGGTATCCCGAGGCTAACTACCATATAGGGCTCCTCTACGAAAAGAAGGGGCTCGAGGACGAAGCTCTGAAGTTCTACGTCAGGGAGGTGAACAAAAATCCTGCCTGCGCCGGGGCGTGGAGGAGGATATTCGCCCTTAGGGACCGGCGTAGGGACGTTCCCACATGGGCGGTCGTGCTCGTCCTCGGAGCGGCGGGGCTTACGCTTTACTGGCTTGCGATGCGCAGGGGGACGATATGAGGAACCTGACGAGGGGCATAGGTTTCTTCGCTTTGGCGCTGTGGCTTTCCTCGGTGACGATATTCGACCCGGGGAAGGTAACAGAGAACGTGCTCAGGAAGCTCGTGGGCAGGACGGAGGTGGAGGTCGTGGAGGCCGCCCCCGGAAAGCTCTCCCGAGGGGAACTTGAGGCGATAAAGGAGGAGCTGAAGGCCGTAGGGGAAGACGACGTGAGGAGGACCTTGGAGGACCTCACGTCCTGGGGCTCCAGGGCCGTGGGATATCCCGGGAACCGTGAGGCCTGCGAATATATAAGGAAGAGGTTCGAGGAGATAGGGCTCGAGGATGTGACGGTGGAGGAGTTCCAGGTCACCGTCCCCGTGGACGAAGGGGCGGAGCTTGAGGTCCTCTCCACGGGGGAGAAGGTCCCGCTTTATTGCCTCTGGCCGAACGAGGTGAGGACTCCGACCCTTCCCAGGAAGGGCATAACCGGGGAGCTTATATACGGGGGCAAGGGGGAGTTCCGGGACTTCAACGGCAAGCAGGTAGAAGGGAGCATAGTGCTTATGGACTTCGGATGTGGACTTAACTACATAAACGCAAGGATGCTCGGAGCAAAGGCCGTTATATTCTTCGACGGAGGCGTGGTGGACAGGAAGCAGGCCGAGGACAAGTTCCTCAGGGTTCCCGTGGACATACCGAGGTTCTGGGCGGAGGACGGAAGGAAGTTATTGGAGCTTGCCAGGTCGGGAGGATGCACCGTAAGGCTCAGGGCGAGGATGGAATGGAAGAACGTGAGAACCTGGAACGTTTACGGTTACCTCCCAGGTTCGGACGACGATCTCATAGTCTTAGAGGCTTACTACGACGCCATTTCTGTGGTCCCCAAGCTCGCCGTAGGTGCCGATCAAGCCTGCGGAATAACCGCCCTCCTCGAAGTGGCGGAGGTGCTGAGCCGTATGAGGCCCAGGCATCCTGTGCTCTTCTTGGCTACATCGGCCCACTTCCAGGGACTTTCGGGGATAAGCCACTTCCTGCACCGCCACTCCAGGGAGAGCGGATATTTCAGGAGGAGGATACCTGAGGATCGAAGGATAGACTTCAGGCTCTTCGTGGGCCTGGACCTTTCGAGCCACGACGGAAGGACGGCCGCCTTCTCCCAGGGCACTTTCTTCTATCCGACCTGGGCTACGGACCACTTCGTCAAGAACACCTTGGCCCCGTATGCCCTTAAGTTCAAAAGTTACTCCGATGCCCTCTTCCCCTCCGAGCCCGGAAGGTACATAAACGCCATAACCCCTCCCAAGAGGACGTGGAAGGACTTCATGTCGGCTCCCTTAGGGCTGGACAGCGAGATGGTGGTCTTCGTGGGGAAGCACGGCATAACCCTGGCCACACCTTACGACATAAGGGAGAGGGTGGACACACCATTGGATAGGCCGGAATATGTCGACATCTCCAACCTTACGAAACAGATAAGGACGATAGCAGGGCTCATCTCGTGCGCTGCCCTGGACCCGGGGTTCTTCCCCGAGATAAAGATGGTCATAAGGGACGAGGCGCACGACCTCAAGGGACACATCTACTGGTGGGACCCGAAGAAGAGCTTCACGCCCAACGTTCCCGTCCCCGGCGCCATAGTTACATATCAGCTTCCCGAGATGAAGACCAACTGTGGCGTAAGGAGGCTCATGGTAACGATGGCCGACGAGAAGGGTGAGTTCAAATTCGAGAACATCCGCCAGAGGAGGGGGAGCATAGAGGTAAGGGCCTATAAGCTCGACGACGAGGGGAGGATAACCTTCGCCCCCGACATGGGCAGGGAAGGGAACGAGATGTACCCTATAAATGTAAGGAACGACTGGTGGGAGCTGGAGATGATGGAGGTGCTCTTCAGGTGTGAGGCCCTGAGCATCTTCGACCTTGTGGACCCGAGGTACCTCAGCGCCTTAGACGTCCTGAACGTCCTCACGCCCGACAACGCAACCCCGGTCAAATACGGTTACACCTTCCTCCCCCAGAACGCAAGCCAGAGTCAGAAGGAAAGGGACATCGTCGTGGCCGCGGTGATCTTCGGCGAGCCCGGCTCGAGGCTCAAGGTGCTCATGGGCACGAGCCTCTTCGGCATAAAGTACCTCCTCACGAACGCTCCCGAAGACCTCCTGACGAACCCCATAAGCCCGAAGGATGCCTCCCCGGAGGTCTTGGAGAGGGCCTTGGGGGAGGGGTACGAAGTATCTGAGGGGATAGTCACATGCCCGGCCTACAAGGTGGCGAAGGATATGTGGGTCGTGGACGATGTTAGGCTCAAGACATTGGCCAAGTATGCGGTAAAGAACGAAAGGATACAGGAGCTCCACGAGAGGGCCAGGCGTGCGCTCTTAAGGGCGAAGGAGTACAAGGATAAGCTTCAGTACGACAAGTTCGTAGCCTCGGCGAGGGAGGCATGGGGCCTGGAGGCGAGGGGATATCCCGACGTCAAGGCTACCGCAAACGACACCGTGCGGGGGGTGGTGTTCTACTTCGCCCTCCTCCTTCCCTTCTCCTTCTTCCTGGAGAGGTTGCTCTTCGGCTTCACCAAGATAACCAGACAGGTGGGGGCCACGGCCGCCATATTCGTCGGCGTGTTCTTCGTGCTCCAGTTCGTGCATCCGGCCTTCTCCCTGAGCCGTTCGCCTTATGTGATCTTCCAGGGTTTCGTGATATTGGCGATGGGCATGGTCGTGTTGGCCCTGGTCGTGTCTAAGTTCAACCAGGAGATGAGGAAGATGAGGAGGACGGGTTCGGGGGTGTACGAGGCAGACGTGGGGAGGGTGAGCGCGACCATGGCCGCCATAAACTTGGGAATAAACAACCTGAGGAGGAGGCCGCTGAGGGCGGGCCTTACCGCCACCACTTTGATACTCCTCACATTTACCGTGCTCTCCTTCACCTCGGTCAGGACCTTCATAAAGTTCTACAAACTTTCGAGGCCGAACGAACCCCCTTACCAAGGTGCCCTCATCAGGGACAGGAACTGGAGGGGGCTCCAGAACTCGGTTTTGGAATATACGAGGAGCGCTTTCGAGGGGGAGGCGGTGGTCTCACCCCGTTCTTGGTACATGGCCAAGACCATAGGAGATAAACTCTTCTTGGATTTCTACGTCCCTTCCACGGGCAAAAGCAGCTTCGCGAACGGGGTGGTAGGTTTCACCCCCCAGGAGACCGAGATAACGGGTCTGGATAGTCTCCTGGTGGCGGGAAGGTGGTTCAGGGAGGGGGAAAGGAAGGTCTGCATACTTCCCACCGAGATGGCGGAGCTCGTGGGGATAAGGAAGGAGGACGTGGGGAAGGTCAAGATAAGGGCCTTGGGCTCCGAGTTTACGGTGATAGGGCTCATAGATTCAAAGAAGTTGAATCTTTTCAAGGACATGGACGGTGAGAAGGTGACCCCCGTGAACACCGTTACGGAACAATCCAGGCTACAGAAGGCCCTGAGGGAGAACCCCGCCCTCCAGGCCAGGGCACCCATCCAGGCCTTCCTCCACCTGGAGGCGGGGAACGTGATACTTATGCCCTACCAGTACGTGATGGACATAGGAGGGACCCTAAGGTCCATAGCTATAGGGAGGTTCAAGAGGGAGGACTTCATCCCCTACATAGAGGAATTCATGACAAGGGTGGCCCTGACGATGTTCGTGGGGAAGGGGGATAAGGTGGTGGTATATAGCTCGTTGGGGGCAACATCACTTTCGGGGGTGAGGAACCTTCTGGTCCCCGTGCTCATAGCTGCCCTCATCGTCCTGAACACGATGCTCGGGGCCATACACGAAAGGCAAAGGGAGATAGGTATATACAGCTCGGTGGGCTTGGCTCCCTCCCACATAGCCGCCCTATTTCTGGCCGAGGCCGTGGTCTATGCAACCCTCGGTGCCGTGGGAGGGTACCTTGTAGGTCAGGTCGTGGCAAAGATATTGTTCCTTAAAGGGTGGCTCGCAGGGGTCTCGTTGAACTACTCCTCGCTTTCCGCCGTTTGGTCCACCGTCGTGGTGATGGCCACGGTGTTGCTCTCCACGGTATATCCTGCCAAGAAGGCCTCGGCCATGGCCGTCCCGGATGTGACGAGGAGGTGGGTGCTGCCGGAGCCCGAAGGGGACGAGTGGAGGTTCGATTTCCCGTTCACGATAGCGGGGACCGAGGTCGTGGGGATGTACATGTACCTCGCAAGGTTGTTCGACTCCTACGGGGAGGGGTCGATAGGGAAGTTCACCACCCAGGACGTCAGGCTCTCCGCCGTGGAGCATCCCGAGGGCAAGGGGTACAAGATATCCCTGATGACCTGGCTGGCACCTTACGACCTCGGGGTGAGCCAGGAGGTCGTATTCCATGCGATCCCGACCGGGAAGCACGACATATACCGCATAGAGGTCCACATACACAGGGTCTCCGGGGAGCTCTCCTCCTGGAAGAGGTTGAACAGGGGCTTCTTAGGTTCCCTGAGGAAACATTTCTTGGTCTGGAGGACGCTCGTCCCGGAGGAGAAGGCGAGGTACGTAGAAGAGGGGAGGGAGGTCCTAGAAAGGGGGTGAAAGTTGGCTCGGGAGGAGTATAGCCTGATACCTGAGGAGCTGGCATACGAGGACGGGTTCAACATAAAGACCGTATGGGGAGCACTGTTCGTCGGGTTCGTCATGATGCCCGGGGCCATATACCTCGGGCTTGTGATGGGGGCGACCCTCGGAGGCGCGGCCCAGTGGGTCACCATAATACTCTTCGTGGAGGTGGCCAAGAGGGCCTTCGTGAGGCTAAAGCCCCAGGAGATATTGATATTGTATTGGATAGCGGGGGGGCTCGTCGTCCTGGGAGGCGGCTTCAGGATGGGCTTGGGTGCCGGACTCTTCGGAGGGCCGTTCGGGATGATGATATGGGACCAGTACTTCGTGAACTCCCCCCAGGCTGCGGGCCTGGCCAAGTACATCCCGAGGTGGCTGACCCCCGAGCCGGGTTCTGAGGTCTTCCTCACGAGGTCGTTCCTCCACAGGGAATGGCTCGTGCCCATAGCCATCCTTGTGACGTGCCAGATCCTCTTCGTGATAAACCGGATAAGCTTGGGCTACGCCCTGTTCAGGGTGACGTCGGATGTGGAGAGGCTCCCCTTCCCCATGGCTCCGGTGTACGCCGGAGGGGCCATGGCCTTGGCCGAGACTTCCGGAAGGAGGGAGGGATGGAGGTGGAGGGTGTTCAGCATCGGCTCCATCGTAGGGGTGATATGGGGGCTCGCCTACATCGCAGTGCCCACCCTTTCCAACATCTTCCTGGTTAAACCTGTGACCCTCCTGCCGATCCCATGGATAGACTTCACCCCTTACCTCAAAGCTGTGCTTCCGGCAGCTCCATTGGCCGTGGTGACGGACCTATGGGCCCTGCTCATGGGGTTCGTGCTCCCGTTCTGGGTGGTGGTCGGAAGCTTCGTAGGTCAGATAGGAAGGACCTTGGTGGTCAACCCCATCCTCTACAGAATGGGGGTGCTGAGGAGGTGGACGCCGGGGATGACGTACATACCCACCACAATAGCGAACAACCTCGACTTCTGGATAAGCTTCTCCATAGGACTCGGCGTCGTGGTGGCTTCGGCCGGGATATTGTCGGTGGTCAAGGCGTTCAGGGGAAGGAAGGCCGAAGGGCTCCGGTTCGTCCCACCCAAGGCCAGGGGAGACATCCGCATAGGCCTGGCCTTCGCCATCTGGGCGGCCAGCACCTTGGGGTTCGTGGCCTTGGTGCATGTGCTCGTCCCTGAGTTCCCCCTTTGGATGATCGCCTTCTTCGGGTTCGTGTTTACACCGACGATCTCCTACATAACCGCCAGAATGGTGGGCCTCACGGGAAGCTCCGCTGGGGTGACCTTCCCGTTCCTCAGGGAGTCGATGTTCTACCTTTCCGGATATAAAGGGGTGGCTATATGGTTCGCTCCGGTGCCCATGTTCAACCACGGGGGGCTTGCTGAGGTCTTCAAACAGCTAGAGCTCGTAAGGACGAAGTTCGTAAGTTACGTCAAGATGGCGGCCCTTTCCCTTGGCATTATGTTGGTCTGCAGCTTCCTGTTCTGGTCCCTCATATGGAAGCTGGGGCCCATACCGTCCGCAGCTTACCCTTATGTGCACAGGGTTTGGCCCTACTTCGCCACCATGCAGGCGATGTGGGCCTCGTCCACGCTTCCTGGGGGGGCAAGCCTGATCCAGGGGGTGATCGACCCCAAGATCATTCTTACGGGCCTTGGCGTGGGAGGGCTGACCTTCTCCCTCTTTTCGGCCCTCGGCCTTCCGATTTCCCTCTTCTACGGGATCTTAGCCGGGGCCATGACCTGGATGCCTACGGCGGTGCCGAGCTTCATCGGGGGGATGCTCGGCAGGTACTACTTCCTCAAGAAGTTCGGAAGGGAGAAGTGGAGAGCATATGCCCCCATCCTCTTAGCTGGTTACGCCTGCGGGCTGGGGCTGGTGGGGATGGTGTCGGTGGCCACAACTTTGATAGCTAAGTCTATCTCCACCGTAGTGTTCTGATAAGGGGGAGGAGATGGAGATAAGGGACTACATAAGGCGCAAGGCAGAGGCAGCTAAGGAGGCTTCCCGTAAGCTCGCCTTCGCATCGACCAAGCTCAAGGACGAAGCCCTCCTCCTCATGGCGGAGAAGGTGGAAGAAAGGGCGGAAGAGCTCAGGAAGGAGAACCTCAAGGACCTCGAGGAGGGAAGGAGGAGGGGGCTCTCCTCGGCCATGCTCGACAGGCTGGAACTCACCGAGAAGAGGATAAAGGCCATGGCGAAGGGGCTGAGGGAGGTGGCCGCGCTTCCCGACCCCGTGGGAATGGTGGAGAGGATGGTCCGCAGGCCGAACGGGCTCCTCGTGGGGAAGATGAGGGTGCCCTTGGGGGTCATAGGAATAATCTACGAGTCCAGGCCCAACGTCACCGTGGACGCAGCCTCCCTGTGCCTCAAGTCCGGCAACGCCGTGGTGCTGAGGGGAGGTTCCGAGGCGATAAACTCGAACGTGGCCTTGGCCACGATGTTCAGGGAGGCCGTAGAGGAGGCCGGGCTCCCCGGGGATGCCGTCCAGATGGTGGAGACCACAGACAGGAGGGCCGTGACCGAGATGCTCAAGTGTGAGGGGCTCATAGACCTCATAATCCCAAGGGGAGGGAAGGGCCTCATACGCACGGTGGTCGAGGAGTCCCTCATACCCGTCATAAAGCACTACGAGGGGATATGCCACGTATACGTGCACGAGGACGCCGACCTGGAAATGGCCGAGACCATAGCTTTCAACGCCAAGGTCCAAAGGCCCGGGGTATGCAACGCCATGGAGACCCTCCTCGTGCACGAGAAGGTGGCAGGTGATTTCCTACCCAAGATAGGGGAGAAGCTGAGGGAGGCGGGGGTAGAGATAAGGGGATGTGAGAGGACGAGGGAGGTCCTGCCCTGGGCCGGGGAGGCCACGGAGGAGGACTGGCGCACCGAGTACCTCGACCTCATACTTTCTGTGAGGGTCGTGGACGGGCTGGACCAGGCGGTAGAGCACATAAACACCTACGGTTCGGCCCACACGGACGCCATAGTTACCAGAAGCTACGAGGCAGCATGGAGGTTCGTGAGGGAGGTGGACTCCTCCTCGGTGATGGTGAACGCCTCCACACGCTTTTCGGACGGCGGGGAGTACGGGCTCGGGGCCGAGATAGGGATATCCACCGACAAGCTCCACGCCAGGGGGCCCATGGGCCTGGAGGAGCTTACCACCTACAAGTGGGTGGTGTACGGGAACGGGCAGATAAGGACCTAATAGGCCTTGGGGTCCCCGGCCTGGGCGGCCCTCCTCATCCGTGCGTACACATTTTCATCGTAGAAGTCGCTCACGGCCCTCCCCGGAGGGACTATCCCGTCTATCCTGGCCATGTCCTCCTCCGTCAGCTCCACCTCGCAGGCCCTGAGGGCCGACCTGAGGTGCTCGGGGGTCCTGGGGCCTATTATGGGGGCGGTTATCCCGGGCCTGTGGAGGAGCCAAGCGTGGGCGAGCTCCGACAGGGTTATCCCCTTCTCCTGGGCTATGGGCTTCAGCTTCTCCACGACGTCCAATGCCTCCGGCGTGAGCCTCCTGTCGTGGGGTCCCGCCCTCTCGTACCTGCTCCCCTGAGGAGGCCTTTCGCCCTTCCTGTACTTCCCTGAAAGTATCCCTCCTGCGAGCGGACCCCAGGTGACCATCGCTATGCCGTACCGCATCCCCACCCAGACGAGTTCGTTCTCTATCCCCCTGTCCAATATGTTGTAAGGGGGCTGTTCGGCAACTATGCGGGGGAAGCCGCAACGTTCGCTGAGGCAGAGGGCCTCCATTATGAGGGGCACGGGCCACTTGGATGTCCCCACGTATAGGACCTTTCCCTGGCGGACGAGCATGTCCAAGGTCTCGAATATCTCGTCCATGGGAGTGGTTAGGTCAACTACGTGGAGGTAGTAGAGGTCTATCCTGTCGGTCCTGAGGCGCCTGAGGCTCTCCTCGCACGCCCTCACCAAGTGATACCTGCTTGCTCCCCAGTCGTTCGGCCCCTCCCCCATACGTGCTACGGCCTTGGTGGCGAGGACGACCTTGTCCCTCTTTCCCTCTAAGGCCTTCCCAACTATCTCCTCCGAGGCACCCCTTCCGTACACGTCCGCCGTGTCTATGAAGTTGATCCCCGAATCTAAGGCTTCGTGGATTATACGGATCGAGGTCCTTTCGTCCGTTCGTTCCCCGAAGTTCATGGTGCCCAAGCATATCTTGGACACCCTCACACCGGTGCGACCGAGTTGGCGGTACTCCATGCTCCCCCCCTTTCTCCAAGTTTTCCCCGTCCGCAAGATAAGGCAGTATGCCTTCCCTGTCAAGCTTGACAACAGCGGAGGGGGATGTTATCTTCCTTTTGGGAGGACGGAACTATGGGAAGGATAAGGGAGAAGTTCCGGAGGATGGAGCTTGAAGGAAGGAAGGGCCTCGTCGTCTACATAACAGCGGGCGACCCCGACCTGGATTCGACCGGGGAGATAGTCCTGGAACTCGACCGCAGGGGCGTGGACATCGTGGAGCTCGGGGTCCCCTTCTCCGACCCTGTGGCCGACGGGCCGACGATACAGAGGGCATCCGAGAGGGCCCTGAGGAACGGGGTCAGGCTCGAGGACGTGCTCGGGCTAGTGGGGGAGCTGAGGAAAAGGAGCGAGCTTCCGATCCTCCTCTTTTCCTACTTGAATCCTGTGCTAAACTTCGGGCTGGAAAGGTTCACAAGGAGGGCTTCGGAGGAGGGCGTGGACGGGGCCCTCGTACTGGACCTCCCCCCCGAGGAGGCACCTGGCTACGTCGAAACGATGTGGAAGCATGGGCTGGACACGGTCTTCTTGGCAGCCCCCACCAGCACGGAGGAGAGGATAAAGAAGATCGCCTCCCTAAGCACGGGGTTCGTATATTGTGTCTCGAGGACCGGGGTCACGGGGGAGAGGGATAGGCTCTCCCCGGAGGTGAGGGCCACGGTAGAGAAGGTGAGAAGGCACTCAGAGCTCCCGGTCGCGGTCGGGTTCGGGATATCCAAGCCAGAGCACGTAAGGGAGGTCGCAGAATATGCGGACGCTGTCGTGGTCGGGAGCGCCCTGGTGAGGAGGATAGAGGAGCTAGCCGGAGGTCCGGGCTGGATAAGGCAGGTGGGCTCGTTCGTGGGGGAACTTGTGAGGGCACTGAGGTGACCCAAAAAAATGGAGCGGGAAACGGGATTCGAACCCGCGACTTCCACCTTGGCAAGGTGGCGCTCTACCCCTGAGCTATTCCCGCCCTCGACCGAAAAGATAAACAACTTTCCTGAAAAAGTCAAGAGCCTTTCGCCAGCACCGCTTCGGTTATGGCCCCCACGAGGTCGTACGAGCCGACCCTCACAGGAACCCCAAGCCTCAGGGCTAAGTCCTCCGGCCTCAGATCGTCCAAGAGGAGGCCGTCGTCGTTGACGCAGTTCGGAGGAAGTAAGACGCAGTCCCCGGGGTCCTTCTCCTCGAGGGCCCTCAGGATGTCCCCCCCCGAGAGGAGGCCCGAGACCGTTACGCTCTTGCCCAAAAGGCGGTTCTCCACCACGACAGGGCGGAGCGAAAGTCCCTCCACCCTCGACTCGACCTTCTGGGCGAGCTTTTCCATTACGGGCCCGAAGGCCGTGCCCGTGACCAGGGCGATGGATAAAGGAGGTACCCTCCCGGGCAGTTCCCTCGACCTCCTTCCGAAGGTCTCCAGGAACTTCCTTGCCATCCCCACCCCGTCCTCGAGCTGCGGGAAACCCTCGTAATCCTCCTCGGCCGGGAATTCCTTACCCGCCAGTATGTAGAACTCGTCCGATGCGAAGGCGAACCTCGTGCCCAGCTCCCTCAGGAACCTCCCCTGCCAGTCCGCTATCTGTTCCAAGGTCCTTTCGGCCTCCTCGGGTCCCACCGGCCTCAGGGGGTACAGTCCTTGCCTGTGCTCGGTGAGGCCCACCGGCACGACCGCCACCGAGGCCACCCCGGGATGCATCCTCGCAAGGTCCTGGAGGGTCCCGTCCAGATGTCCTCCGTCGTTTATACCCGGGCAGAGGACCACCTGGGCGTGTACCCTTATCCCTCCCTCAACGAGGCGCTTAAGCTGTCCCCTTATGTCGGGGATCCCCTTCCTCCCGAGCATAAAGCTCCTCACCTCCGGGTCCGTGGAGTGGACCGAGACGTAGAGGGGACTGAGCCTCTGGGCGAATATCCTTTCGAAGTCCTCGTCCGAAAGGTCCGTGAGGGTGATGTAGTTCCCATATAGGAAGGAAAGCCTGTAGTCCTCGTCCTTCACGTACAGGCTCCTCCTGAGGCCACGGGGCAGCTGGTCCACGAAGCAGAATATGCACCTGTTTCGGCAAGTCCTCGGCCTTATGGGCTCGAGCTCTATTCCCAGGCCCTCGCCCGGGCCCCTCCTGACCTCAACCCTGAACCTCCTCCCGTCCCTCTCCAGCGTGAGGAGGAACCTGTCGTCGGAGGCCCAGAACCTGAGGTCTATCTCGTCCCTTATTCCGTGCCCCTCGACCTCCAGGATCCCGTCCCCCGGGACTATCCCGGCCCTCTCCGCCGGGGAGCCAGGGAGGACGGAGACAACCTTCACCACAGGAACTCCACCCTCCTTTCGGGAGCTACGAACTTCTCGACGATCGGGCAAAGGGTATGATGACCCCGAGGTTGGAGGGGTTCGGGTAGGCCGGGAGCAGGAAGGCCTCCAGCACGGCCTTACTCCTTCCAGAACACGATATCGTCGTAGTCCGCAACAGCCCTTGAGTTCGTGTCGTCTGCGTCGGTCATGAGGGCCACGCCTATGATCTCGGGGGGGTCCTTTCGGAATATCCTTTTGTAGTCTTGGAAAACGTTCACCTTCTCGGAAAACCACCTGTTGAGGGGGGAGCGGGCGTTTCGAAGTACCACCACATACATGTTCGGGTCGTAGTGGCCCTTAAGCACCTCACCCTTTGGGAGGTCCGCCGAACTCCAGACGTACTTTATCACGTGCCTCCTGAACTTGGGCCATCCCCTGTTGAACACAACGTATATCGCCGCGCCGCTGTCGTTCTTCTCCTTGTACCTCTCGTCGCCTCCTTCGGGGGGGACCACGACCCTCCACCTCCAGCTCAGGTACGGCCAGTCCTTGGGGTCCAACTTCATCTTTTTGCCTATCTGTATGGGCACGGGCGGGACATCGGCGTGGAGGTACGCGTCGCCCTCCGAAGTCCTGACGATGTAGAGCTTCCTCCCTTCCTTCTTGTACGGCTTCCATCCCGAGGGGAAGCGTCCTGCATCGGCCGAGGAGAAGGTATCCACGACGACGCAGTTCGGAGCCCCCCCGAAGCAGAGCCAGGGCAGAATGAAGAGCATCATCCACGCCACATCGCCTCCTAAGGTTACAGGGCCGCTGTTCCGATTCACTTTATCAGCACCAACTTCTTGGCGAAGGTCCTACTTCCGAGCCTCATCCTGCAGATGTACACTCCGCTGGCGACCCTTCCTCCCTCCTCGTCCCTTCCGTCCCACCTCGCCGCCCTTCCCCTGGTCAGGTACCTCCCTCCATCCCTCCAGCCGAGATCTAACTTCCTCACCAACCTTCCCCTTATGTCGTATATCTCTATCTCCACCTCCCCTCCCTCCGAAAGGTCAAACGGGATCCAAGTCTCACAGTTGAAGGGGTTCGGATAGTTCTGGTACATCGCCGTCCTTGGGGGGACCACCACCTCGACCTCCGGACAGGAGGTCGCCTTACCCCCGACGACCTCGAAGCTCACGGACTTAATGTCACCCTTCCCCCCGGTAGGATGTGCGAGGATGCTCAGCTTCCCCTCCTGGGAAGTTCCTTCCGGAACGACGAGCGCTTCAAGCTCGAGCTCCGCCTCCTTCCTCCCGCCGGGCGGTATCTCCCCAAGATCGAGTTCCCTCGTGAGGAGGACGAAGGGGCCTTCGGCCGAAGCCACTATCCGAAACCTCCCCGGCTCTTCGCCCCTGTTTTCGACCAGGACCTCGACCTTGAAGGCCTCGCCCGATCTCACGGAGGGAGCAGCCTCAAGCTCGAGGGCCGCCACGGGAGGAAGCTTCCCTTCGACCTTGACCCCCTTCACCTCATCCTCCAACTCCCTGAGGGACGAGATGAACCTGTCGAGCAGTGCGGATAGCTCCTCAGAGCTCGTCTCGCCCATGACCCACCTGAGCAAGGTGAGCCGAAACTCGATACCGTTTGGGACGAGCCCGGCAAGCGCAAATTCCAACCTCGCCCTCCCCTCCGGATCGGCCTTGAGGGAAGCCTCTTCCAAGAACTTCCTGAGCTCCCTCTCCGCTTCGAGAACCTCAGGAATGCAGGTCAGGGCTTTCCCATGCTCCTCGCCCTCAAGGTAGGCCTTCAGCTCCTCGAGCTTCAAAAGGAGGAGCCGAAGCCTGTCGGCCACATCCCCTTTGGAGGTCGCTCTCCCCATGAACCTTAAGGGCGCACCCCCTGTGAACCTTGAGGGCGCGGGTGAGGAGCCTGAGGCGACGATCACCTTGAAGGGAAACGGGTTCTCCTCTAACTCCTCTAACCGCTTCATAGGCGGCCAGCTTGCAATTGCAGCAAGGTAGACCTCCTCGGGTGCTAACTTGCACGTTAGCGTTCCCAGCCTGAGCCCGTAGTCGGAGAGATAGTATAGGGGATCGATGTCTCCAAGCTCCAGGTAATCAGCCTTCTCGGCGGATATCATGTCGGTCATCCAGAGGAAGTTCAGCCATATCCAGCTCAGGTCCTCCTCGTCGTCCCGATTGAAGAACTCGATTTTCGGCTCCCAGGAGTAGGGCGCCTCCCCGGCCTCGAGCTCTATCTTATAACCTTCCTCGAAGAGAGTTCTGTAGAAGGCCGCTATAGGTATCGCATACTTGCAGAACAGGCTTAACTCCGCAAGCCTCACAGCCTCAAGCTCGATGTCGTCGGGGGTAGCCCTCTCGGGTCGCCACCGGTATATGTCCACGACCGGCGGCATCGACATCACTTCGTGCCTGAGCCTCCACTCCTCCCACCACATCCCCTTCTTCGGGGAACAGAACAAAAGGGCAACGACGGTTGTGGAAGGCAAGTCGCCCAGGGTGTCTTCGAGGTACGCCCTCAGCTCTTGGAGGTCCTCCAGAAGGGACTGGTAGCACTCCTTGAGCTCATCCTCGCCCAGCTTAATGCCGTGCTCTCTTTCAATAGACTTCCCAAACTCCTCAAGGCTCATCCCCTTAAGGGCTTCGATCTCCTCCTCCACCTCCTTCAGCCGCTCGATGATGGTCCCGAGGGCCTCTTTGAGCTTTAAGACTTGGGTTTCCGCAAGCGGCTTGAGCTCGTCCGTCAGTTTAATCAGGACATCGGTCAGGAACCAGAGCCTCAAAAGCAGGTTCCAGTCGTTCCAACCCTTACCCTCGTAGACGAAGGATGCCCAGAGGTCCACGGGGTATTCCGGGAACCACTCTATGGCCCTGATGCGGAGATCCCGCCACCGGGTCTCGATATAGTTGAAGCCGAGCTCATTGAGACCGCGCTCAAAGTCCGGCATGAGCTCCTTCAGCTTGCCGTATAGCTTTCGGATAAGCTCGGGGCGGGATTCCCGTGCGATCGTGTAGGGGAAGAAGAACATCTCCAAGAACTCCCCCATCTCCTCGTAGGTCAGCGGCCGCTCTATGGGCTTAGGGGGCGAGAGGTCTCCCTTTGAGAGGTAGAACTTGTAAACACCCGACTCCTCCTCATCCTCAACGAGCGCGACCGCGAATTTGCCATCCGAGTCGGTCTCCGCCCAGTAGATCTTGCCGGAGGGGGAGACGACGCGGACCTCGACCCCCTCAAGGGCCGGAAAATCGAGCTTCACCTCACCTCCCTCGACCTTGGGGACGACATCCATGACCTGACCCTCGAGGATGGGCCCGCTGCTTATCGTCACGGTCTCGGTCTCCTGTAGGGTCTTGCCTTCGACCTCCGCCCTCGCCGTAATGTCTATGCGGAGCTTACCAAATCTCTTTAGCCAATCGAGAATCCTGTCTAGCTCCGGCGGCAAGTAGAGCAGATGCACCTCCCCTTGGGAGTCGGTCACCGCCTCCTCGACGATCGTGGGCTCAAGCTCCCCCTTAAGTATCTTCTCGAGCTCCTCCGGCGGACAGCTCGGGATCAACCTCCCCAGAGGATTTGGTTTGATAAACTCTTTGAGATACTTCCCCCAAACAGGCAGCTCAAACCTCACCTTGACCCCCGGGACGGGGAGGGGGGAAGACTCGAAAGGGCCGGTCTTGAGGAGGGAGAGCCTAACCTTGCAGGCCTTAACCTCCCCGACCTTAAAGCAGTTCGGCGAGATCCCCATGAAGAGATGGTATTCCTCCTCGGCGGGGGGAACATATCTGTAGGTCGGTATACGACACGAGAGGCCGGAAATTAGAAAGTCATCATACACCTCGTGTTTCGTCCCCCAATCCTCAAAGGGAACGGGAGGGCACCCGAACCACCTCGAGTAGACGCCCGGGGAGGCCTCCTGGCACACCTCGCTGCCGATTACCGAGCTGAATTTCTCACGCCGGCCCCGGAAAACCACCTCCAGTTCGATTGTGATCTTCTCCGGGTAAATCCAAACCTCACGCTCCTCTCCCCCCACCTCCGCCGGAGGGACATATTCTTTGGTGGGGGAGTCACGTCCGAGACCCGGGCCGGCGACGTAGACGAACCTCTTCACCTGCTCGGGGGAGTCCACATATCCGGAGAACGAGGAGGACATCGTCCAGCTGAAGGCGCCCTCCCATGCCACGCACACCTCTACTTCCTTCAACTCTCCTCCTTCCTTCACCAACCTCTTTTCCTTCTTCAGGCAGTCGCCACAGAAGGGGCATATCCCCGAGCTGCTGCCCGCCGATTGGTAGAGGCCATGGGCGTTTACGACCTCCGCGGGGAAGGTGAGGAGGTTGTCGAAGTCACAGAACTCGACGATGAGCCGTCGAATTTCGCGACCCCCTTCGTAGGAGCTGGAGCTCACGGAGAGCTGGAAGACGCTCCTTCCGAGCTCATCGTATCCGACCCTGGTGAGCGTGACCGTCCTTCCCTTCTCGACAAGAGAGAGGTCATTCGGGGTTATGGGCTCTGCGACCACAAGCCTTGCGGTTATCACGCTTACCACCCTGTTCAAATTCAGATCCTCTATCGTGACTTTAACTATTCCCTCCTCGCCGGGACGGGCGTCTGGCTCGGGGGTTATGAAGTAGTATTGTTGTCTGAACCACTTCCTGAAATATTCCACGCAGAGCGAGCTCATACTGACGGGATCGGAGGGATCGAAGAGGCTGTGAACTCCCGAGAGATCGACCTCGTAGGTCTCCTCACGTATCCTCGGTGCGGAGCGGAGCATCCTGATCGGGTCGATGTAGACGGTTATCTTGTATACCCATCCGGGCTCCGTATACACACGGTAGCAGTCCCCGACGAGATACATGCCCGGTCCGAGCTTTTTGACCTGGGCGTCCTGAGGGAGGCTGAGCCCTCTTCTCTCGAACTCCCTCCGAAGCTCCTCCGGGACCGGCCTCGATTCGCCCACCTTCATCGGGAGCTGCTTCTCTATGGGCTTGTAAGCTTTCGGCCCCGAGATGGTGAAAAGGTGCTTCTCGAAACCGCAGCCTTGTGTTATACTGCCGAAGAACCTCTTCCAGATCTTCTTCACGATGAAAGGTCCCCTGAACCTCCATGTCACCCTGTAATGTCCGGCCCTCCACTTCCATTCCTTTGAATCCGCGCTCAGGCCGTACATCCCGGGCCCGAAGTCCTTGGTGAAGGTGAGCCCTATCTCCGTCAGGCTCCCCTTCGGGACCGTGATCGTGCTATGCAGTGCGGGGACGACCCTGAGGCCGAGCTTCTCAGGTGTCGAGTAGGATGACTCCGGGAGATATCCCTCCCGGAACGTCTTCCGGATGGAGTCCCAGAGCAGACCCTCATCCGGCTCGACGCCCAGAAGTCCCCGGCCCCGGTCCAAACCCAGGGTCCCCCCGAGGATAACGAACGGAAAGCCAAGCTCCGGCCTCTCTTGAGCCCGGACGGGAACCACCACGAGGGCCACAAAGACGAGGAAAAGCCCGAAGGTCTTTTCCCTCTTCATGTTCCCTCCTTTTTTAGGGCTTCCCACGCTTGGCAGTAGAAGATCGGTCTCCTCAACACCTCCTTTCCTTCCACGCCTCTACGAAGGCCTCCACGTTCCTCCACACCTCGGGCCTGTCCTCCCTCACGTTGTCCACGGGGGAAAGCACGAACCTGTCCGGTCCCAAGGCGTCCAGGGCCTCTGCGGACTTCCTCCCCAGAGGCCGAGCTTCTCCTATCTTACCCTTCGCACCTTCACCTTGTTGGATACCGCATCTGCCTTGGGAACCTCATCTATCTCCCCTGGAAGCAGGTTCAGGGGTTTGTGTGAGGCTAAGGCGAAGATGGTGAACTCCTCCCCCACGCCCCAGTCCTTCCCCCCGAGGTACGCTACCCCCCTCCATCGCTTACGAGGTTGCACAGGTTCCTGCACGAACCATACCGAACCCCGCTCCGGCTTAACTATGAGGTAAAGTCTGGCCGAGGGGTCGCTCAGCGTCCCGTCCACGAGCACCCTATATCCCACCTCCGCCCCGTCCTCCGGGCTCGTTATGTGGACCCTGAGAGGGTTTCTGGTGAGGAGGAAGGTGAGGAGCGCTATCCATACGGTGAGGAAAAGGAGCACGAGTGCCAGGACGTCCTTCCGGCGTTCCTCTTCGTTCACGGTTCACTCCTTCCTCATGCGCCTTCTCAGTTCCTTGAGGTACCTCATCACATCGTCCCCACCCCTTCCGAAGTGGTCGTGAAGCTTGAGGTAACGCCTATACAGCTCCTCGTACACCTTCCGATTTTCGGGTACGGGTTTGAAGCTTTCGGGCTTCAGGTGCGCCATATGCCTCGCCGCCTCCACGATGTCGTCGTAACCTCCGCCCCGACTTCCCGCCGCCACCGCCCCGAACATGGCCGAGCCCAAGGCGGCCGCCTGGGAGGAGGCGGCGACCTTTATCTCCCTCCCAGTGACGTCGGCGTATATCTGCATCAGAAGCCTGTTCCTCTCGGGAAGCCCACCACAGGCGTAAAGCTCCTCTATCGGTACGCCGGCCTCTTCGAAGGCGTCTATTATCGTCCTCGTGCCGAAGGCCGTGGCCTCTATGAGGGCCCTGTAGACTTCCTCGGGCCTGGTGGTCAGGGTAAGGCCCAGGATCAGCCCCGAAAGGTCGGCGTCCACCAATACCGACCTGTTCCCGTTCCACCAGTCCAGGGCCAGAAGGCCACTTTCCCCTGGTCTAAGCCTGGATGCCTTCTCCTCCAGAAGCTTATGCAGAGAAATCCCTCTCCTCTCGGCATCGTCCCTGTACTCCCCCGGCACGCCTTGTTCCACGAACCATGCGAATATGTCCCCGACGGCGGACTGACCGGCCTCGTACCCGAAGTACCCAGGAAGTATGCCGTCCTCCACCACCCCACACATCCCCTCCACGAACTTCTGTTCCGTGCCCAGTACCATATGACATATGGACGTCCCCATAACCATAACCATCTTCCAGGGTTCCACGACGGTGGCCGCCGGGACCGAGACGTGGGCATCCACGTTCCCCACAGCGACCGGGGTTCCCTCCGGAAGCCCCGTGCGCTCGGCCATATACCTCGTGAGCCCACCGGCCTTCGTGCCTAAGGGGAGGACCCTCCTGGACATCTTCTCGTCCACCACGTGCTCCAACCTCGGGTCCAGGGCCCGGAAGAAGTCGTCCGAGGGAAAACCAGTACGTTTATCCCAGATCGCCTTATACCCGGCGGTACAAGAGTTTCTGGTCTCCCGACCTGTCAGCTGCCAGACTATCCAGTCCGCCCCCTCTATCATCCTGCCGGCGGCCTCATATATGTGGGGAGCCTCGTTCAATATCTGCCACACCTTCGGGAAGAACCACTCGGAGGATATCTTCCCCCCGTACCTCCTGAGGAAGTCCTCACCTCTTTCCCTCGCTATCCTGTTGAGTTCGTCGGCCTCCGGCTGGGCGGCGTGGTGCTTCCAGAGCTTAACCCAGGCGTGTGGCTCGTCCTTGAACTCGTCTAAGAAACAGAGGGGTGTTCCGTCCTCGAGCGTGGGCAACATCGTGCAGGATGTGAAGTCTATCCCCATCCCCACGACTTCCTCGGGCCTCACACCGGATTCCCTCAAGAGGGCGGGGATGGTGTTGTACACCGTATCCAGGTAGTCCCGGGGGTTCTGGAGGGCCCAGTCGGGCTCGAGGTATGTCTTCCCGTCCGGGAGCACTTCGTCTATCACTCCATCTTTATAGGTGTACACCGCTGTGGCCACTTCTTCCCCTGTGGCCACGTCCACGAGAACTGCCCTTCCCGATTCCGTCCCGAAGTCTATGCCGATGGAATAGCGGGGCATGGCTCCCTCCTTAGCCTTATGGGATCGTCCGATGTTACGACGGAGACACCGAGGCCCTCAAGCCTTTCGGCCTCCTCGGGCTCCTCCACCGTCCAGGCCCAGAGGCTCAAACCCCTCCTGAGCACTGCCTCTGCGAACTCGGGGGTTATAGCTTCGTGGTGCACATCCAGACCTTGCACCCCGGCCTCCAAGGCCGTGGATATAGCCCCTTCGTACTTCCTCCCCAACAACCACAGTACCCCGAGGTCGGGGATAAGTTTCCTCACGTTCCTACAGGTCTCCAACGAGAAGGATATGACGGTCGTGCGTCCCTGGGCCCCCGCAGACCTTATCGTCCTCGCCAACCTCCCCTCTATGCCCTCATCCTTCACCTCTACGACCAAATGCCCGCCCTCCATGACCTCTAAGGCCTCCCGAAGCGTCGGGACCCTCTCGCCCCTGAACTCCTCCCCCTTCCAGGAGCCGGCGTCCAACGCCCTTATCTGACTTAAGGCGAGCTCCCGGACCCTCCCGCTCCCGTCCGTGGTCCTGTCCACGGTCTCGTCGTGCATCAGCACCAGCTCCCCGTCCGAAGTAACCCTCACGTCCACCTCGCAGGCCGACACCCCAGCGCCTAAGGCCGCCCTCAGGGCGGCCAAAGTGTTCTCGGGTGCCACAGCTGAGTATCCCCTGTGAGCCACCAAGATAGCCATATCTACAGCCCCTTGAGTTCGGAAGTCGGGATGTTGTGCTCCTCCGCAAGCTTGGCGAGCCTCTCGAACTTGAAGTCTATCCCTATTATGCCGACTATCTGTTCGCTTTCGTCCCTTATAGGGGCGGAAGAAGTGATACAAAGGGCGCCGGTCCTCTTGGAGATGTAGAAGTCCATAACGTGCGCCTTCCCGGTCTTCATGGGCTCTATGAACCACTCCCTGTTCGAGAAGTTCTCGTTCAGGCCGAAGGTGGCATATGCCGCCCTCTCCTCCTTCTGGGTTATGTTTTTGGTTATCTTCCATCCCTCGGTGTCCGTAACATATATGAGCTGTATGGAGGGATGCTGTTCCAAGAACTTCTCTAAGACCGGCTCCATCCTCGCAGGGTCCATGGAGCGCACGTCCGGGTGCTCGGCCAGCTCCTCCGCCATCCTCCGGGCCATCTCCGACACCTCCCGTTTGATCCTGTCGAACTCGGACTCGAAGAGCTCCGGGAGGTAGCGTCTGGTGAACTCCCACATCTCCTCGTCCGAGATCCCCGTCACCCTCCCTTGGGCGTACTGTTCCTGTATCTCCTTGTATATCTTGGCCACCCCGGGATGTCTCTTGTCCACCCTCCTCTCGTCCTTAAGGCCCAGGTGTTCGTTTATCCAAAGCGCTATCCCGGCCACCCCGGACTTATCGGTCACAGCTATGCCCAGCGGCCTTCCGAGTATCCTTTCGGTATCGAATATGTTGTAGATTTCGGGGTTCTTTATCACGCCGTCCGCATGTATCCCCGCCCTGGTGACGTTGAAGTTATCCCCGACGAAGGGATAACTTGAGGGGACCTCGGAACCTATCTCCCTGTAGAAGTTCCCCACGTCGGTTATCACCCTCAGGTCCATGCCGTCCGTGGTGCCCTTTATGGAAGCATATTCTATGGCCAAAGCCTCTATGGGAGGGTTGCCGGTCCTCTCCCCGTATCCCAGGAGGGTGCCGTTGGCGGCCGCACATCCGTATAGCCAGGCGGCCACCGCGTTCACGAGTACCATATGGAAGTCGTTGTGGCCGTGCCACTCCAAAAGTTCAGGTGGGACGCCGGCCTCGGTCCTGAAGGTATGCACGAGCTTGGGCACGCTCCTGGGAAGCGAGGCCTCCGCGAAGGGCACCCCGAAGCCCATCGTATCGCACAGTCTTATCACGATGGGGATTCCGCTTTCGTCGTATATCTTCATGAGTTCCTGGGCGAAGGGTATGCAGAACCCGTATATGTCGGCACGCGTCACGTCCTCGAAGTGGCACCTTATGTTTATGCCCATCTCCACTGCCTCCCTCACCACCCTGAGGTATCCATCCATCGCCTCCTTCCTGGTCTTCCCCAGCTTCAGGAATATGTGGTAGTCGGAGACCGAAGTGAGTATCCCGGTCTCCTTGAGCCCCATATCCCGGACGAGCTTGAGGTCCGAGGGGTTCGCCCTTATCCATCCGGTGACCTCTGGATACTCGTAGTCCAGCTCCAAGCACCTTTCGACCGCCTCCCTGTCCCTCTCGCTGTAGAGGAAGAACTCCGACTTCCGTATTATCCCCTTGGGGCCACCTAAGCGGTGCAGGAACTTGAACAGGCGTAGTATCTGTTCCACGGTATAGGGGGGCCTGGCCTGCTGGCCGTCCCTGAAGGTGGTGTCGGTTATCCAGATCTCCTCGGGGAGGGCCATGGGCACGGAGATCCCGTCGAAGACGAGCTTGGGGACCTCGGTGTAAGGGAAGACCTCCCTTAGAAGGTTGGGTTCCTCGACGTCCTCCATCCTGTAACGCCTCCCGAGAGCGGGGAAAGGCATCTGCATATCTCCCCTCCTTTCTAAACGCCCATCGGGCGTAGAAGTTCTTCGCCTATAGGATAGTAAGCGTCCGCCACCTCTATAAGGTCCTTGGAAGTGTTCTGGTCGAAGGAGAACACCTCGACCCTCGGCCCCTTGGTCTTCACCAGGTTCACCAGGTCCACGAAGTCCCCGTCCCCGCTCACCAGCACCACCACGTCCAACGACTCCGAAAGCCTGACTATGTCTATCGCCATCCCCATGTCCCAGTCTCCCTTGGCGGAGCCGTCTATCCTCTTGCGCAGCTCCTTTATCTTCACCTCGTATCCCTTCTGCCTGAGCATGGTCACGAACTTGCTCTGGTCCACGTCCGGAGCCGTCACGACGTAGGCTATCGCCCTCACGAGCCTCCTTCCTGCTACCGTCACCTCCAAAAGCTTCTCGAAGTCCAACCTCCCGCCCAACTGCCTCGCCGAGTAGAACATGTTCTGCACGTCCACGAAGACCCCCACCCTCGGAGGCCCCC
>Ga0209410_1000216_pt1 | contig 25217 bp, 21 predicted proteins | sample Mar14436cmmetaG_FD_184135 | JGI IMG/M metagenome (GOLD analysis project Ga0209410, IMG submission 184135) | Marine hydrothermal vent microbial communities from Guaymas Basin, Gulf of California to study Microbial Dark Matter (Phase II) - Marker... ... | reverse complement strand
ATGGCGGGGGAGAACTCCTGCCTCCTCAGGTACACCCTCCCGAGGCACTTCAGGGCCTCATTGAAGAGCCTCTGCAGATGGTCGCGGGGTTCTTCAGTCCAGTCCTTGTAAACGTCCTCGGGCAAAAGATCTCCCGGATAACCTCTTACGGCTTCCTCCAATCTACGAAGGGCAAGGACCTCATCTCCCCTCTCGAAGGCATCAAGTCCCTCAGCAACCGCCCGCTCGAAGACGTCCACATCCACGGTAGATCCCTCCGGCAACCGGAGCTGATAGGCCTCCTTCTCGATGAGGAGGTATTTCGATTTCGCCTTGGGAGGAAGTTCCGGTTCCAGAGCCGCCCTCAGGGCACTTACGGTACTCCAGAGATTCGTCCTGGCCTTCTCAGGATCGAAATCGGGCCAGAAGACATCGAGCAGCACATCCGAGGGAATGGGTTTACCCCTGTGTAGGACCAGGTATTTGAAGAGATCCTTTGACCTCTGTCTCCTCCACTGGGATACGGGCCTTGTGCCCCGCAGGAGAGAAAATCCACCGAGCAACTTCACATGGAGGGGCTCTGGCGGAAGACGGTCAAGAGCCCTTATGGCCCCTCTGCAAAGCCTCCTCAGGGATGCATCCGCAGCCCTCTCCCCCTCCTGTAAAAGGAGGGGCCGAGCAGGGCCATAACCCATCCCTTCCCACAGTTTCACCACCTTCCTTTTAATCTCCAACGGGAGGGAAGGAAACAGCTCCATCAAGGCCTCCATCCCCCTCTCGCCCCAGCGGGGCCAGATGTAAAGTAAGTATTCCGTCTCTATCCCTAGTTGCAGGGCCCATCTCGCCAACGAGAGACCGTCAAAGTGGGGATCGTCGGTAAGGAGAAATCCGAGCTTATGCTCCCGCAGCAGCCCCAATGCCCTTTGAGCCCATCGGTGAGACTCGGTCGACTCCGGTGAAAGGGCCCAAAGGTAAAGGAGCGCCCTTGCCTCCCGGTGTTTGATCTTCAGCCTCCGGGCCGCTTCGATGACCTGCTCCAGATAGTACAGGACCTGTTCCCGGGGCATGATCTCGCGGAGACGGAAGGCCGTGAAGGCGCTTAAGGCCTGGATATATGTGAGGTCCTTTTCAGAGGAAAGGCCATAAATCGCGGCAATCCTTCGGGCAGCTGAGGAAGGCTCCATATGGGCCTCCGCCAGCTCCACAAGGCAATGAGCCCATAGAGATCGGTCAAAGCTTTGATTGTCCTTGGCCCTCTGTAGCCAAAAAAGGACGTCCTCCGCATCCCTCTCGGCCATCGTAAGGGCCAACATGGAGAGGGAGAGGGCGTATACGCTCCGATTCTCCTTGGCACTGGCCGCAACCGCCTCCCTCAGCCAGAAGGCGACGTCCTCATACTGATGCTGCTCCCTCTTCAGAACCCCCTTGAAGAGGAGGGCCCATCCCCTGCGATGCTGGGGGTCTTCCCTTTTCAACGCCTCTATAGCGTAATCCACTATCTCCTCCGCCTCGCGGAACTCTCCCCTTTCCAGATGGAAAAACACCGCCTTGGGCAAAAGGAGATAGCATCTCATGTAGGCCTTCAGCGGCAGAAACCACGATCTGGCAACCGCTTCCACCTTGCGCCATAGGCCACGGTCGTCTTGGTTCATCTGGTTATACGCTATGGCCAGAAAGACTTGGACCTCTAATCGCTGGGGACTCACTCTCGAAAGCTCCCGCAACAGATCCTCGCAAAGTATGGCGGCCCTTTCGTTCTCACCTACCAAGAGGTAAGCCTCGGCGAGGAGACGACCGATGTCAGCCCTCCTTTTGGGGAGAGAGGAGGAATAGGCCGAAGAAAGCACATTCACGGCCTCCCGCCAATTTCCCAACAACAAATGGGCTTCACCGACAACGGTCGCGACCTTCGGGTGAAAGGCGAGGTACTCCGCCGAAAAACCCTCGGCCGCATCCACTACTTCGTCGAGCAGCTTCTCTTCCTTCCAGCGAGGATAATTCTCCATCAGGACTTTGCCAGCCCATCCTTCATCCCCTATGGCGAAGATGTGCTCGAGGGCCCTTACCTCACCGCGTGAGAGAAAAAATCGGGCTGCTTTTCGATGAAAGCTCTCCCTTTCCTTTGAAGAAAGGGTCCTCTCACCCCTCTCTCGAATGAACTCGCCGAAAAGGGGCTGCAAACCCACTTGCTCCCCCGTCTTCTCGAAGAAAAACGGGTATTCCCCCCTTAGGGCCTCGGCCTCTTCCCTCAACTCATCCGTCAGGGCTTGAGCGAGGTCCTTCTCCCTGAAGGGCTCAAGGAGGGCCAGGTACACCAAGGCCCTCCTCTGCGATGGAGAGAGGTCATTCCAGATCTCCTCCTGTAGGAACTGGCCCACTTCCTTCGTCCCCCACCCCTTTTGCAGTTTGGGCTCCTCCTCCCGAGCCAGAAGGGAAAGCACAGCTGGCCATCCCTTGGTAAGGGCAAATATCCTCCTGATCTCCGCCTCAGGAAGGGAGAAACGGAGGCGAAGGAAGTTGTCGGTCTCCTCCATGTCGAAGAGGATGTCCTCCTCCTTCAAACGGATCAGTCTTCCCGACGCCTGGATTCGAGGAAGCCCCACACCCTCAGGGTCCTTCCGCGATATGATCACCGTCATCGCAAACTCGGGCATTCGTTGAAGCCAAACTCCCAAAAGCTCTCTCCTCAAGTCCCGTTCTTTGACCACCTCCCAATTGTCGAAGATCAGGATCCCCGGATTTCCTGCTCCTAAATGCAAAAGGTCCAGAAGCTGATCCACTCGGGAGCGCACCAGGGTTTCAAGGTCGGGAGCCGAGACATCTTCTTCAACCTTGATCCCCGGCCAGATAGCTTCACACTTTTGTTCGAGGATCTGGAGGAAGGTGATGGCGTTGGAACTGATCTGTCTCAAGGGAATCCACCCAAAGGGGAAACCCGTACGTTCGACCAACTGCCTCACGAAGGTGGTCTTTCCCGCCCCTGCCCTTCCCACCACACTCAGCACCATGCCAGGGCCGAAGCGGCCTAGATAGTCCTTTATCAGCCTCCACCTGACGATCTCTTTTGAACCGTGCCACGGCATGAAAGGTTACTTTATCACTTGGCGGCCTCGATCCCAACCCCCCTCAATAAATCTGCCCCGGGAAGGTGTTCACCCCGAAGTGCTTCCCCACGACCTTATACATCTTTGGGGACTCCCAGTCCTCTCCGAAGACATCCATAAGCAACCCGTCGTAGATGGCCCAACTCCTGCCCCTCACAGTCCGCTCCATACCTGGCCGCCGAAAAGGCGTGGATCCGTCAAGGGCCCGGTACAGGGCTCCTCCGGGCTGGAACTCCTTGTGGATCCTCTGCATGAGCTTCAGCCCTTTGAAATAAGTGAAGCCGTAGCGCTCCCAGAGGATGGCATTGTGGTAGTAGAGGGCACCCAAGGTAATGGTCTTCAAACCTATTGCAGCGGTGAATCGCTCCAAGCACCCCACGAATTCGCGCAATAACCTCAGCCCCGGCCTCACCATCCCTGGGGCAAGACCGTCTTCCATGGCCTTGACCTCCTCGTAGATGTTCCTGGAACAGCTCCCGAAGAGGGTGTCTCTGCCAAGTTCGTCCACGTCGACGTTATATCGTTCGCCAAGGACGTTGTTTATGGTCACGAAGTCCAAGGAGACGCTGAACATGAATTGTTCAAGGGAAACCTGACAGGCAAAAAGGCAGTCCCTGTCGCCAGCCCGGTAACGGACTTCAATACAGGCGAAGTTTTCATCGGGGGGGAAAACACCCTGGACCACTCGCTCGCCGAGCTCGTTGGTGAGGCTCTTGGGATCGATCTTGAAGCGTGAAAAGAGCGATGGAGGTATCAACTTGCGATATAAGGCATCCCGCTGTTCCTTGGGAAGTCTATTGAGTCTGGCGATAGTGAAGGCCATCCTTCGGCAAGGATATCAGAACGCTCGCCAGACAGAAACAGGAGGGGGGAGGGAGGGGAGAAAAGGCCTCCCCTCCCTGGGAGGGGGTCTCTACAGCCTCTGCTTGACCAACTGTTCTACCACCTGAGGTTCGGCCAGGGTGGAAGTATCGCCGAGGTCCTCTATCCTGCCTTCGGCGATCTTTCGAAGGATGCGGCGCATGATCTTACCGCTGCGGGTCTTGGGAAGGGCGTCAGCGAACTGCAGCTTGTCCGGGGTAGCGATGGGCCCTATGGCCTTGCGCACGTGGGCGATCAGCTCCTTGCACAGTTCATCGGTCCCCTCGTAACCCCTCTTCAGGACCACGAAGGCGTAGATCCCCTGTCCCTTCACCTCATGGGGAAACCCTATCACCGCTGCCTCAGCCACTGCGGGATGGGACACCAGGGCGCTCTCCACTTCCGCGGTGCCAATCCTATGGCCTGAGACGTTGATGACATCATCTATCCTGCCCAGGAGCCAAAAATAGCCGTCTTCATCCTTCTTGGCCCCGTCACCGCTGAAGTAATAGCCGGGGAACACAGTGAAATAGGTGTCGCGGAAGCGCTTACCCTCGGGATCGTTCCAGAAGCGCCGTACCATCCCCGGCCAGGGTCTGGCCATGACCAGTGATCCCCCCTCTTCCACCTCGCACTCGGTGCCATCTTCGCGCAGAATTTTGGGTTCCACCCCCGGGAAAGGAAAGGTGGCAGAGCCCGGTTTGAGGGGGGTTACGGGAAAAGGACTGATGAGAAAGCCCCCGGTCTCGGTCTGCCACCAGGTGTCCATGATGGGGCAGCGCCCCTGTCCTACGTTGTGGTAATACCAGAGCCACGCCTCGGGATTTATGGGCTCACCCACTGACCCAAGGATCTTCAGGCTGGAGAGATCGTGCTTCCTCACCCATTCCTCTCCTTCCTTCATGAGAGCACGGATGACGGTGGGGGCCGTGTAGAACTTCGTCACCTTGTACCTCTCCACTATCTCCCAGTAGCGGTCGGGGGCCGGCCAGGTGGGGACGCCCTCAAACATGATGCTGGTGGTTCCAAGGGCCAGGGGGCCGTAAACCACGTAGCTGTGACCGGTCACCCAGCCCACATCTGCAGTGCAGAAGAAGACGTCCTCCTCTTTGATGTCAAAGACCCACTTAAGGGTCTGATACACGAAGAGGAGGTACCCCCCCGTGGTGTGGACCACTCCCTTGGGCTTTCCGGTGCTGCCCGAGGTGTAGAGGATGTAAAGGGGGTCCTCCGCATCCATCACCTCCGGTTCGCAGACAGGACTTATGTCCTCAGCCATCTCCTCATGCCACCAGTGGTCGCGTCCCTCCTTCCATGGGATATCCATCCCCATTCTCCTCACGACGATCACCTTTCGCACTTGGGGGCATTGTTCAAGGGCTCGATCGGCGTTCAACTTGCTCTGGATGACCTTGCCGTTGCGCCAGTACCCGTCGGCTGTGATCAGGATCTCGGCACTGCAGTCGTTGATCCTGTCCCTCAAGGCCTCGGCGCTGAACCCTCCGAAGACCACGCTGTGGATGGCCCCAATCCTGGCACAGGCCAGCATGGCAATGGCCACCTCGGGAATCATTGGCAGATAGATGGAAACCCGATCCCCCCGTCTCACCCCGAGCTTCTTTAGCACATTGGCGAACTTCGAAACGTGGTAGTGGAGCTGCTGGTAGGTGAAAATCCTATTCTCCTCGAGGGGCTCACCCTGCCAGATGAGGGCGGCCTTGTTCTTCCTCCAGGTCTTAAGATGTCTGTCGAGGCAGTTGTAGCAGGCGTTGAGCTTTCCACCGATGAACCACTTAATCTCGGGCTTGGTAAAATCCCACTCCAGGACCTTGTCCCACCTCTTAAACCAGTCAAGTTGCTCAGCCAGCTCTCCCCAAAAGCCCTCGGGATCCTCAATACTTCGCTGATAGAGCTCCCGGTACTCCTCCATGCTTTTTATATAGGCCTCCCTCTTTATCTCCTCAGGAGGCTCAAAAACCCTGGTCTCCTCCCACATCGAGATAATGGCCTTTTCCTCCATGACGCCCTCCTTAGGATTCTTTTGAAAACGATACCATTTCTATCAGAATAGACCAACGAAAACCTTGAGCCCGAGACCTACGTCAGGGTTTTCTGAAAGAGCCCAAAGGCGGTCCTTGTAACCGCTCCCAAGGAAAGAGGCGAGAAAACCTCGAAGCCCGGGGCGCAATATGCACGGGGGCAGTTAAGATTCCCTGATGGCTTCCTCTATGGCCTGTTTGAAGCAGGCATATTGCAGCTATGTAGGCCGCCCTTCAAGCCCGAAGGCCCCTGCAGACCTTTCCTACGACGGTGTTAGCGATTCGGCGTTCCGCAATAACAGATGAAGCCCCCCTCCTCGCTATCCCTTACCCCTCTGCCTTGCTTATTTTCACCGCACAGACCTTTAGTTCAGGGATCTTAGCCACGGGGTCCATCTGATCGGTCGTGAGGAGGTTGACCCTCGCCTCGCTGAAGTGGAAGGTGGAGAAGATCTCCCCTTTTTTCACCCGCTCGCTCACCTTAGCCCGGGCCTCGATCTGACCTCTCCTGCTTGAGATCCGCACCAGATCACCATCGGCGATCCCGAGCTCCTGGGCATCCGCCGGGTTGATCTCCACAAACGGCTCGGGAACATAGTGACTGGACACCTTGCTCCTGCGGGTCATGGTGCCGGTATGGTAGTGGTAGTAACTGCGGCCGGTGATGAGGGTGAAGGGATAGTCGGAATCGGGGGTCTCCTGAGGAGGTTGGTACTCCACAGGGACCAGCAAACCCTTGCCCCTGGCGATCTTTTCCACATGAAGAATGGGGGTACCGGGGTGATCCTCCGAGGGACAGGGCCAGTGGATCCCTTCCCGTTCGAGTCTCTTATAGGTAATCCCCGCATACTGGGGAGTCGCCTTCCTTATCTCCTCAAAGATCTCCTCGGCGGAGCTGTAATCCATGGGGTAACCGAGCCTCTTGGAAAGCTCAGAGATGATCCACCAGTCTTCCTTGGCCTCCCCCTTGGGTTCAAGGGCCTTCCTCACCCTCTGGACCCTCCGCTCTGTGTTGGTGAAGGTCCCGTCCTTCTCGGCAAAGGAACAGGATGGAAGGACCACGTGGGCGAAGTTAGCCGTGTCGGTGAGGAAGATGTCCTGTACGACCAGAAGCTCGAGCTTGGAGAGGGCCTCCTCTACGTGATGAAGGTTGGGGTCTGACAGTAAGGGGTTTTCCCCCATGATGTACAGGGCCTTGATTTTGCCCTCGAGCATGGCCTCCACCATCTCACCCAAGGTGAGCCCGGGCTCAGAGGGAAGCTTTGCACCCCAGAGGGATTCGAACTTTTTCCTGGCCTCGGGGTCGTCCACCTTCTGGTACCCAGGGAAGACCTCGGGAAGCCCCCCCACGTCACAGGCCCCCTGTACGTTGTTCTGTCCCCTCAGGGGGTTGACCCCCGTGCCGGGCTTCCCGATGTGACCGCACAGAAGCGCCAGATTGGAAAGGGCCATGACGTTGTCGGTCCCCTTGGCGTGCTGGGTTATCCCCATGCAGTAAAGGATGGCGGCGCTTTCGGCTCGGGCGTAGAGCCTCGCGGCCTTGATGATGTCCTCTGCCTTTACCCCTGTGATCCTTTCAGCCTCCTCGGGCGTGTACTTCTCGATGACCTTAAGCAGCTCCTCGAAGCCCTCGGTTTTCTCGGAGACGAAGGCCTTGTCATAGAGTTCTTCCTTGACGATCACATTGGCCATGGCGTTGATGAGGGCGATGTCGGTGCCGGGGAGCAAGGGGAGGTGCAGGACTGCCTCTTCCACGAGGTCTATCCTCCGGGGATCCACGACCACGATCTTGGTCCCCCTGGTCCTGGCCATCTTCCTGAGCTTCATCCCCAGGACTGGATGGTTCTCCGTCGTGTTGCTCCCGAAGACGAAGATCACCTGGGCTTCCTCGAGGTCACTGAGGGAATTGGTCATGGCCCCGGAGCCGAGGGTTGTGGCCAGACCGGCCACCGTCGGGCTGTGTCAGAGACGGGCGCAGTGATCGACGTTGTTGGTACCGATCACTGCCCTCATAAACTTCTGGAATACGTAATTGTCCTCGTTGGTGCAACGGGCCGAGCATAGGCCCGCTATAGCCGATGGACCATGGCGTTCCTTTATCTCCCGAAGCCTTGAGGCTACATAGTCCAGGGCCTCGTCCCAAGTGGCCCCCTTGATGAAGCCGTTGCTCTTTATCAGCGGCTTGCCGAGGCGTTCCTCACTGTCGATGAACTCGAAGCCAAACCGCCCCTTGACGCACAGGGTGCCGTAGTTGGGGGGAACGGATTCCTCTGCCCTCACCCCTATGACCCTGTCCTCGAAGACCTGAAGGTCCACCACACAGCCGAGGCCGCAATATGGACATACCGTCCTGACCTCTCTCCTCTGCCAGGGCCTCGCCTTGATACGACTCACGTTTTGCGTAAGGGCCCCCACCGGGCAGACCGCAAGGCACTCTCCGCAGGAGATGCACCTCTCGGGGTGCACCACCTCTATGGCCTTGTAGTCCTTGTTCAGGGCCAGCACGCCCCTTTGGGCCACCTCCCGGCAGGCGTAAACGCACCTCTGACAAAGGATACACCTGCTGGGATAGTACTTGATGGCCACGGTGGCGTAGGAGACCGGCTTTCGGGTGAGCATGGGGGGGCTTTCCGAGTCCTCGACTATCCGGGAATCGTAGCCGAACTCGTAGACCAGGTCCTGGAGCCTGCATTCACCGGCCTTGTCGCACACAGGGCAATCAAGGGGATGGTTCTCAAGCAACACCCCCAAGATCTCCTTCCTCATCTGGTAGAGCTTCTCCGTATTGGTCCTCACCACCATCCCCTCTTGGACAGGCTGCATGCAGGCAGGCTGAGGTTCATCATAACCTTCTATTTCGACGATACAGAGCCTGCATGCCCCAATGGGGGGAAGTTTTTCATGGTAGCACAGGGTAGGTATGTAAATACCGTTTTCCCTGGCCACCTCGAGGATGGTCTTCCCCTCCTCTGCCTCTATCTCCTTTCCATCTATCCAAAGCCTCACCATGATCCCCACCCGTTCTGTGACTCTAATACGCTATCATACCGATCCTGTAACACTTGAGGCACCTTGAGGCCTCTTGGAGGGCCTCTTGGGGTCCGAAGCCCTTCTCTACCTCTTCGAAGGTACGCTTTCTCCTTTCGGGATCGAGTTTCTCAGGCTCCCTCCGCTCCATGCCCCCTGGTACACCGACCTTCTCCTCCGGATCGAAGACCCCTATAGCACTGAAGAACTCCTGGAACTTTTCGGCCTCGGTCGCCCCCAGGGGCTCCCCCCTGAGGAACCTGTCTATCCTGTCTGCGGCCTTCCTGCCGCCGGCTATGGCCCGCACGAGGACGTCGGGACCGGTAACGCAATCCCCCGCGGCAAAGACCCCCTCCCTGGTGGTCTGCAGGGTTTCGGGGTCGACGATGATGGTATTTCTCCTTGTCACCTCTATGCCGTCCTCGGGCCTGATGAAGCTGATGTCTACCACCTGCCCTACCGCCGGGACCAAGATGTCGGTCTCGATGACGAATTCGGACCCCGGGACGGGTATCGGCCTTCGCCTGCCACTTTCATCAGGTTCACCCAACTCCATCCTGATGAGCTCGACGGCCACGACCTTTCCGTCCTCAGCGATGATCCTTTTGGGATTACAAAGGAAGTGGAACTGGACCCCTTCCTCCTCTGCGTCTTTTACCTCCTCGGGGTCAGCGGGCATCTCCGCTCTGGACCTCCTGTAGACCAAATGGACGTCCTCTTTGCCGATCCTGAAGGAAGCCCTGACACAATCCATGGCGACGTTGCCACCGCCGACGACCACGACCCTCTTGCCCTCAGGGTAGGGATCTACCTCTCTGTTGACATCGTGAAGATATTCAACGCCTGGGATAAGTCCCCTGTAACCCTTGTCTTCTCCTTCCACCCCCAACCGGCCGCTCCCCTGGGCCCCAACGCCGATGAAGACCGCGTCAAATTCCTTGAGGAGGTCAGAAAGGGTGACGTCCTTCCCCACTGTGACCCCAAACCTAATCTCCACCCCATGTTTTCTTATCCAATCCACCTCCTCCAGGAGGACATCCCGGGGCAACCTGTAGCTGGGTATGCCGAAGAAGGCCATACCTCCGGGGCTATCGTGCCTCTCGAAGATCACGACGTCATGACCCTTTACGGCCAGATAGTAAGCACAGGCCAGACCCGCCGGTCCTGCCCCGATCACGGCCACCCGCTTGCCGGATCGCTCTCTTTCCTCCACCTGAGTCCTTAGGGCCCGCTCCCTCCGGTAGTCGGCCACAAACCGTTTGAGCAGCCTTATGGCGATGGGACCATCCACCAAGGCGCGACGGCAGTTGGCCTCACACGGCCTCACACAAACCCTCCCCAGGGTCCCGGGAAGGCACACTCCGCGCCTTATGGTCTCCAGGGACTCCTCGTACCTCCCTTCCCTGATCTCCTCCACGTATCGGGGGATATCGAGGTTCGCAGGGCATGCATTCAGACAGGGAGCCGTTACCTTATAGCGATATCGCCCCCCCGAAGGAGGCCTTTTGGAAGAGATCCTCTCCTCTAACTCCTTTCCGAAATACTGGATCAAGTGGAGAATAGGCACCGGCCCCGTTTGTCCTATGGAACACCTGGAAGAATCTTTAATAAAGTGGCAGAGATCTCGCAGCACCTTCAAATACTCAGGCCCTGCCTCCCCCTTCACCATCCCCTCGAGGATTTCGCGGACTATCCTCGTCCCGAAGCCGCATGGGGTGCATTTGCCGCAGGATTCCTTCGCCAGGGCCTCGCCGTACCTCCAGGCCATCTCCAGGAGGTCCACTGAAGGGTCCCGGATAACTATGCCGTCCCATCCAAAAAATGCCTTGATCTTCTCCCCCTTGAAGAACTCCTCCGGCAACCTTATGGCCTTGGGCTCGAGGGCCTCTTCCGGGGTCTTCCCCCTGTTGTCAACGACCTCCCCTTTCCATGAGCTAAAGAGGATCATCTCCCAAACCCCCTATAGCATGGACCTTATAGACTGTTCGGCAAGGGCAAGGAACCCAGAAGGGCCTATACCCAGTTGGAACACCCCCCAAAGGGCGACAATGATGGCAAGAGCACCGGCGAAGGAAGGATAGCCCGTCTCTATCCCCTCCTTGGGCTCGCGAAAGTACATGTAGACCATCACCCGCAGGTAATAATAGGCGGCCACTGCACTGTTGAGGACCCCGAGCACCGCCAACCAGTAATAGCCGGCCTTGACCGCCGCGCTGAAGACGTAGAACTTGGCCATAAAGCCCGCCGTCGGAGGAACCCCTGCCAGTGAGAAGAGGAAGACCGCCATGGCCACGGCCAGAAGGGGATGTTTAAATCCCACTCCTGCATAGTCATCCAGGAGCGTATTCGGGGCCCCCTTCCTCCCCAGAAGGGCCACCACGGCGAAGGCACCGATGTTCATGAAGGCGTAAGCGAAGAGGTAAAAAAGGATTCCCGCCCTTCCCAGCTCTCCCCCAGCCACAAAACCCACCAACATGTAGCCCGCGTGGGCAATGGAAGAGTAGGCGAGCATCCTCTTTACATCCTCCTGTCTCAAGGCCACCAGGTTCCCCAAGGTCATGGTGGCCACGGCCAACACCCAAAGGAGTTCCCGCCAATGCCCTTCGAGGGCGGGCAGGGCGGTAAAAAAGACGCGAAGCATTCCCGCAAAGGCCGCCGCCTTCACCCCCGTGGCCATGAAGGCGGTGATGGAAGTGGGGGCCCCTTCGTACACGTCTGGAGTCCACATATGGAAGGGCACCAGGGCCAGCTTGAAACCGAAGCCCACCACCAGCAACCCGAGACCCACGATCATAAGGGGCATAGACCTGAAGGCCGCATTTGAGGCGAGCTTATCAGCTATGGCCCTTAGGTGTAACGTGCCTGTAGTCGCATAGGTCAAGGCCATCCCGTAAAGCAGAAATCCGGAAGCGAAGGCACCGAGCAGAAAGTATTTGAAAGCCGCCTCCACCGAACGGGCGTCATCCCGCATGATGCCGGCGAGGGCATAAATGGCGATGGACATGATCTCGAGGCCCAGAAAGAGCGCCACCAGGTTGGCCGACGAGGCCATCAGCATCATGCCCGCCGATGCAATGAGCAACAGGGCGTAATACTCGCCGAAGGCGATCCCCTCCCTCGCCGTGTAGTCGAGGGAGAGTAAGACCACCAGGAAACCTATCACCAGGAAGAGGACCTTGAAGAACAGTGAGAAGAGGTCCACTGAGACCATGCCGCTGAAGGCCTCGTAGGGCCTGCCGAGGGAACCGAACAACGGCAGAAAGGCCAGGACATAGGCAAAAAGGGCCACATAACCGGTGTACCTCCTGCCCTCCCCCTTGAGGATCACCCCGAGGAGCAACACCCCTAAGGCGAAGGCCAGGAGGATCGCCTCCACGGCCACCGCCAGAAAGTCCTTCCCGAGGATTTCGACCTTGAAGAGCTCCATCCTCTAACGCCCCCTCTCGCTTCTGGCCATCAATGGACCTTCGGATGCATTCAACACCATCTCCTGGCGCCCCTTGACCTCCTTGAGGTAATGGGCCACGGAGACGTCCATCTTCTTGAAGAAGAACTTGGGAAAGATCCCCATCCAGAAGATCATGATGACGATGGGGACCAAAGTCAGGATCTCACGGAGGTTGAGGTCCCTGAGCTTTTCGTTCTCGGGGTTGGTTATGGGGCCAAACATCACCCTCTGTAACATCCACAACATATAAGCAGCCCCCCATATCACCCCTGTGGCCCCGAGGATCGCGTAGACGGGGTTCGCCCTGAAGGTCCCGAGCAGTATCAGGAACTCGCCTACAAAGCCGTTGGTCCCCGGAAGGGCTATAGAGGAAAGGGCCACGATCATGAAAAAGGTGGCGAAGACCGGCATCACCTTCGCCAGACCACCAAAGGAGGCGATGAGCCTCGTGTGCCGCCTCTCGTAGATCATGCCTACCAGGAGGAAGAGGGCCCCAGTGGAGACGCCGTGGTTGAGCATCTGGTAGATGCTCCCCTGAACCCCCTGCATAGTGAAGGCGAACATCCCCAGCATGACGAAACCAAGGTGGCTCACACTGGAGAAGGCCACGAGCTTCTTCAAATCGTCCTGCATCATGGATACCAGGGCACCGTAAATGATCCCTATGAGGGCCAGGACCGAGACCCAAGGGATGGCCTTATGGGCAGCGGCAGGGAAGAGCGGAATGGCGAAGCGGATGAAGCCGTAGGTACCCATCTTCAACAGCACCCCAGCCAGGATCACCGAACCAGCAGTGGGGGCCTCCACATGGGCATCGGGAAGCCATGTGTGGAAGGGAAACATCGGCACCTTTATGGCAAAGGCCACCGCAAAGGCCGCAAAGAGCAGCAATTGGGTCTTCATGGTCATGGGGGTCTTGCAGAGGGCGAAGAGATCGAAGGTGTGCTGTCCTGTGGCCTTGGCGTGCAGGAAGTAGAGGGTCAGGATGGCCACTAGCATCAGGACGCTTCCAGCCATGGTGTAGAGGAAGAACTTGACCGCTGCATAGACCCTCCGCGGCCCACCCCAGACCCCGATGATCAGGTACATGGGGATGAGCGTGAACTCCCAGAAGATGTAAAACAGCACCAGGTCAAGGGCGCAGAAGGTGCCGATCATCCCGGTCTCGAGCAGCAGGAAGGCGATCATGTACTCCTTGATCCCCTTCTCCACCGCAGACCAGGAGCTCAGCACCGAGAGCACCATCAGGTAGGTGGTCAGCAGGATCAGCAACAGGCTGATCCCGTCTATCCCCATGTGGTAGCTCACCCCCCACTCCCTGATCCAGGGGATGTGCTCCACGAACTGCATCCCCACCCTGCCCTCGTCGAAGTAGATGAAGAGGGCCAAGGAGAGGATGAAATCGATCAGGGTCACCCCCAGGGCAAACCCCTTTATCCAGTCCTCTCTCTCCCTGGGGGCGAAGAGCAGAAGCAGGGCCCCCGCCAGCGGCAGGAAGGTCACCACCGAAAGCAAGGGTATCTTCAAGACCTGATCCATCGGGTCCCCCTCACAGCAAAAAGAGCATGACTATGATCGCCCCTACCAGTATCCCCAGGGCGTAGTCCTGCACAAACCCCGTCTGAAGCAACCTCAGGGCGCCTCCAGCAACCCTCATCAGGGCAGCCACTAGGTTCACCGTCCTGTCCACCACCGCTTCATCGAACTGGCGCCAGAGCACGGTCCCCAGACGTTTGCAGCTGTCCACGAACAGGAACTGGTAGATCTCGTCCACGTAGTACTTGTTGAAGAGCACCCTGTAGGCGGTGGGATACCGCTCCGCCATCGCCTTGGGTATCTCAGGACGCTTGAGGTAAAGGGTCCAAGCCGCATATATGCCCGCTGCGGCCATGGCCACAGACAGGAACATCATGAAGAGCTCAAGCGCCGCGGACCCACCCCCCTCTGCGGCACCATGGCCCGCCGCCCAGGCAGCTGGTACCAGGGACAGGGAGGCATGGTGGAGACCACCGCTCCCCTCCCCGAAGACCGGGGCGAGGAACTGGTGGAACTGATTTTGGCCGCCCAGCACATGGGGTATCCCTACATACCCTCCTATCACCGACAGCACCGCCAGGATCACCATGGGCACTGTCATGATGGGAGGGGATTCGTGGGCGTGATGCCACACCTCCTCATCCCCCCGGTAGCTGCCGAAGAAGGCCATGAAGCAGAGGCGGAACATGTAGAAGGCGGTCATCCCTGCAGTGATGAAGCCTATGAGCCACAGCACCGCATGTCCCCGTGGGGCGGAGAAGGCGTTCCACAGGATTTCGTCCTTCGAGAAGAATCCGGAAAAACCCGGCACCCCTGCAATGGCCAGGGTGGCCATGAGGAAGGTCCAGAAGGTCACGGGCATCTTCTTCCTCAGGCCCCCCATCTTGCGGATGTCGAGCTCTCCGGCCAGGGCGTGCATGACACTTCCCGCTCCCAGAAAGAGCAGCCCCTTGAAGAAGGCGTGGGTCATGAGGTGAAAAATGCCCGCGCTGAAGGCACCCACTCCCACGGCGAGGAACATGTACCCGAGCTGGCTTATGGTGGAGTAAGCCAGGATCCTTTTGAAATCCACCTGGACGAGGGCCATAGAGGCAGCGAACATGGCCGTCAGGGCCCCCACCGTGGCCACCACGGCCATGCTCAAGGGGGCCATCTCGTAAAGCACATGGCACCTGGCCACCATGTAGACACCCGCGGTCACCATGGTGGCAGCGTGAATCAGAGAGCTGACCGGAGTGGGACCCTCCATGGCATCAGGCAACCAGACATACAGCGGCAACTGAGCCGACTTGCCCGTGGCTCCCGTGAACAGCAGAAGGGTTATCAGCGTCACCGTTACAGGATCGAGCACATGGGCCTTGGCGAAGACCTCATCGAAGGTCAGGCTGCCGAGCTTGGAGAAGATGAGGAACATCCCCAAAAGGAAGCCGAAGTCCCCGATCCTGTTGACCACAAAGGCCTTCTTACCGGCGTTGGCCGGGGCGTCCCGCTCGAACCAGAAGCCGATGAGAAGATAGCTGCAGAGGCCCACCCCCTCCCAACCGACGAACATCAGCAAGAAGTTGTTGGCCAGGACGAGGTTGAGCATCATGAAGACGAAGAGGTTCAGGTAGGAGAAGTACCGGGTGAAACCGGGGTCATCGTGCATGTAACCCACCGAGTACACGTGGATCAGGAAGCTCACCCCCGTGACCACCAGGGCCATCACCATGGAGAGGGGGTCCACCTTGTAGCCGATGACCGTCCTCAATCCACCGGACACGATCCAGTCGAAGAGCACTTTGTCCGGGACCGAAGCCCTAGCCTCGGGAGCGAGTTTCAGAAGGTCGAGGAAGACGAGCAACGAGAAGAGGAAGGAGAGGCCGAGGGCGGAACAGGCCACCCAGGCCACAAAGCGTTTGGGGAGTTTACACCAGCGCCCTATAAGCCCGTTGATGAGGAACCCTACCGCGGGAAAGACGGGGATGAGCCATACGTAATCTATCATCGCCCCTCCTTTACCCCTTCAACAGGTTGATTTCGTCGACCTTGACGCCCTTGTAAGTCCTGTGAAGCAACACGAATATAGCCAGCCCCACTGCAGCCTCGGCCGCCGCCACCGTCATGGCCAGAAAGAGGAAGATCACCCCATCCATTGAGTCCAGGTATCGCGACGCCGCCACCAGGGTGATCCCTACGGCGGAGAGCATCATCTCGATGCACATGAAGATCACGATGGCATCCCGCCTGATGAGGACCCCGACCACGCCGATGGCAAACAACACGGCACCCAGGATCAAATAAAGGGCAGGCGGTATCATCTCACCTCTCCTTCTTCGCCAGGATCACCGCCCCGATGATGCCTATCAACAGGACCACCGAGGCCAGCTCGAAGGGCAGCAGGTACTTGCTCATCAAGAGCCCCCCTACGGTCTTCACCGCACCGATCTCCTCGATGCGCTCCATGGAGAAGGCCCCCTTTTCACCAGGCAGGGCCTTGACCGCCACGGAGGAGCCGATGAACAGCAGCAACAGCACCGTCAGGGCTATGCCGAAGAGACGCCCCGCTCCCAAGCGCACCATGGGCGTCTTACGGGCCTCCTCCACGCTGATGAGCATGATGGTGAAGACCACCAACATCATGATCGCCCCGGCATAGATCATCACCTGGGCGATGGCGATGAACTGCCGGCCGAGCAGTAGATAAAGGACAGCCACGGCCACGAAATTGCCAATGAGGAAGAGGGCTGAATGGATGGGGTTGCGCCTGGTGATGACCATCAGGGCACAGATGATCGCCAATACAGCCATGCTGATGAAGACGATCCACTGAAAGACCATCTCAGGCCCCCTCCTTACGAGCCGCCCACTGGAGCAGTTTCTCCTTGTTCCAAAGGAGGTCCTCCCTCCGGTAATCCACCACGTCGTAAAGGCGCGAAAGCTTTATTGCGTCCACGGGACAGGCCTCTTGGCAGAGACCGCAATAGATGCACCTTATGGCATCTATCTCGTAGACCTCCGGATAACGCCTCCCATCTTCAGCCTCGACCGCCACCAGCCTTATCGCCTTCGGGGGACAGACAGCTACGCAGAGGCCGCAGGCCAGGCATTTGGTCTCCCCCCGCTCGTCGGGGTCAAAGTAGTGGATGCCCCGCCACCGCTCCGATACCGGCCTCCGCTCTTCAGGGTACTGGACGGTGACCGGCTTGGAGAAAAACCGTGAAAGGGTAAGGCCCAATCCTTTGAGTAAGGGTATGATCATCTCATCCCCCTCAGATCACCATCAAAAGGGCGGTGAAGAACAAATTGGCCAAAGCAAGGGGCAGGAGTACCTTCCAGCCGAACTTCATAATGTGGTCATACCTCAACCGCGGGAAGGTCCCCCGCTCCCATATGCAGAAATAAGCCAGAAGTCCCACCTTCACCACAAACCATATCCAAGAAAGCCCCGGGGGCAGGAAAGGCCCATCCCAGCCCCCAAGGAAAAGCACCGTAGCCAGAGAGCATACAGCCAGAAGGTGTGTGTACTCGGCCATGAAGAACATGGAAAACTTCATGCTGGAGTACTCGATGTTGTAACCACACGCGAGCTCCGCTTCCGCCTCCGGCATGTCAAAGGGGATCCGGTTGATCTCGGCGAGCATACAGACGATGTAGAAGATGAAGGCAAAGGGTTGGTAGAGCACGAACCAATTCCCCCCGAGCTGCTGGCGGACGATCTCCGTGAGGTTGAGGGTGCCAGCCAACATCAAAACCCCCATGACCGAAAGTCCCAGGGCGATCTCGTAACTGACCATTTGGGCCGCGGCCCTCAGGGCACCCATGAGCCCGTACTTGTTATAGGAAGACCATCCCCCGAGGACCACCCCGTACTCCCCGAGGGAGGCCATGCCGAAGACGAAGAGCAAACCTATGTCCACATCTGCGATGCAGAGCCGGACCTCCCTGCCGAAGATCCTCACCGTGTCCCCAAAGGGGATGACGGCAAAAAGCGAAAGGGCCGCCACCATGGAGATCATCGGGGCGATGACGAAGACGACCTTGTCCGCCCTGGCGGGGATCACATCCTCTTTGAAGAAGGCCTTTAACCCGTCAGCGATGGGCTGAAGCAGCCCGTAAGGACCCACCCGATTCGGGCCGTAGCGCACCTGGATGTGGCCGAGGACCTTCCGTTCCACCAGGGTCATGTAGGCCACCGACAACATCACCACCCCGAAGACCACCACTACCTTCACGGCCGTCTCTATCAGGAAGTAGAGGATCTCCATCTCAGGACCTCTCCACCCTTGCGGGGCCCCTCCCCGAGGGAGGGACCGCTCCTTCGTCCCCCATCAAGTCCGTGGTACCGATCCCCAACATTCCCACTGAAGGGGAAAAACCCTCTCCTTTGACCCCGCGGACCAGCCGGACCCCACGCCCTACCTCCCCTGAGCAGCTGAGGAACACCTCCATCTCCCCCCTCAGTCAGCGGTCTATCTCGCCAAGGACGATGTCCACACTCCCGATCACCGACACCACGTCGGCCACCAGGTGCCCTTTAACCATCACGGGCAGGGCCGCCAGGTTGATAAAGCAAGGCGGCCGCACCCGAAAGCGGTAGGGTTTGGGTGAGCCGTCGCTGATCAGGTACCACCCAAGCTCCCCTTTAGGCCCCTCGACGCTGCAGTAAGCCTCCCCTGGGGCTGGAGCAGGGCCCTCCGAGAAGTGCTTAAAATGCCGCGTCAAAGCGTGAATCTCCTTCTGCACCTTCTCCTTGGGAGGCGGGCTCAAACGGGGGTCCTCCACCCTGATGTCCCCTCGCGGGGTCTCCCTTATCTTGTCCAGGGCCTGGCGGATGATCCTAGCCGACTGGCGCATCTCCTCCAGGCGCACCAGATACCGGTCGTAGGTATCCCCCCGTTCCCCGGTGGGGATGTCGAACTCGAACTCGTCGTAGCTCGAATATGGAAGGGCCTTGCGGAGGTCCCACTCGACGCCGGAACCGCGGAGCACTGGCCCGGTCACCCCGTAATTGATGGCCTCCTCAGCACTTAGGACCCCCACGTCGCGAGTCCTCTTGAGCCATATGATGTTCTTCGTAAGGAGGGTCTCGTACTCGTTCACCCGCGAGGGGAACTCGTCGACGAACTTCCTTATCCTCTCTTCTATTCCTTCGGGCAGATCCTGGGCCACCCCTCCGATACGCATGAAGCTCGGGGTGAGCCTCGCCCCAGTGATCTCCTCAACGAAGCCGAGGACGGTCTCCCTCTCCCTGAAGGCATAGAAGAACACCGTCATCGCCCCGATGTCCAGGGCGTGGGTGGCAATCCAGAGGAGGTGAGAGGTGAGCCTCGAGAACTCGGCCAGCATCACCCTGATATACTGAGCCCTCTTTGGGGGCTCCACCCCGAAGAGCTTCTCCACGGTCATCATATAGGCCAGGTTGTTGGAGAGCGCCGCCGCGTAGTCCATCCGGTCGGTGAGGGTCTGGGCCTGGGTGTAGGTCATGGTCTCGGCGAGCTTCTCCACCCCTCGGTGCAGGTGCCCGATCACCGGCACGGCGTCCACTATCTGCTCCCCCTCGAGCTTCAACAAAACCCTCAGCACCCCGTGGGTCGCCGGATGTTGAGGCCCCATGTTCACCACCATGTAGCGGCCGTCGCCGTCCTCGAGCAACCTCTTTGGTGGTTGAAGATCGGGGGGCTCAGGGGGGAGCTCGTAATGGCCGAAGTCCTCCCCTTCCACCGGGAAATCCTTTCTCAAGGGATGGCCCTCAAAACCCTCCCAGGTGAGGATGCGCCTCAGGTCGCTGTGCCCCTCAAAGCGCACCCCAAACATATCGTAGACCTCCCGCTCAAGCCAGTTGGCCGCCCGCCAGATGCCCTCTACCGAAGAGATGGCCTCTCCCTCGCCCACAGCGGCCTTCAACCGCAGTCTCCTCTGCCCCTTCATGGAGTGGAGCAGATAGACCACCTCGAACCTCTTCTCCCTCAAGGGGTAATCCACCCCACAGAGGTCGATCAACATGTCGTAGGCCAGCTCGGGATCGTCCTTCAGGAACTGACAGACCTTCTGGATCTCGGAGGGCTCTACCCTAACGGAAACCTCCCCGCGGGATTCCTCAATCCCCAGGACTGCCTCCGGGAACTGCTCCTTCAACCTCTCAGCACCGGCGCGATCCCACATCACCTGATCTCCTCAGGCTTGAGGACCCGTACCTCGTCAGGGCGGTCTCGAAAGCTCTCCCCGGAGATCTTCTGCTGTAACTTGATCAAGGCCTGAAGCAGTGCCTCAGGCCGCGGAGGACATCCCGGCACATAGACGTCCACCGGCACGATCTGGTCCACGCCTTGAACCACGTTGTAGGTGCGGAATATCCCCCCTGACGAAGCACAAGTGCCATAGGCGATCACCCACTTGGGCTCGGGCATCTGATCGTATATGCGACGGACCATGGGGGCCATCTTCTTCGTGACGGTCCCCGCCACGATCATCAGATCCGCCTGTCTTGGGGAAGGTCTAAAGACTTCTGCGCCGAAGCGAGCGATGTCCAGGGCCGCCGAACTGGTGACCATCATCTCCAGGGCGCATCAGGCGAGCCCAAAGGTCACCGGCCACAACGAGTTCTTGCGCGCCCAGTTGACCAGTTTGTTGAGGTTGGCGGTCAGGACACCGGGTGGAAGCTTTCCCTCTATTCCCATTCCAATGCCCCCTTCTTCCAAACGTAGATGAGCCCCACCAAAAGGATGAAGACGAAAACCACCATCTCTACAAAGGCCACCCCTCCCAGGGCCTTGAAGACCGTGGCCCAAGGGTAGAGGTAAACCACCTCCAAGTCGAAGACCAAAAAGAGCATGGCCACAATGTAGTACTTGACGGGAACCGTATCATGAGTAGGTCCCAAGGTCATCATCCCGCATTCGTAGGGGGAGGCCTTCACAGGGTGAACCCTCCTGGGACCTAAGAGATGGGATAAGAAGACGGTCCCCGCGGCGAACAAAACCGCCACCACCAACATAAAGAGGATTCCAATATACTGATTCATCATGCTTATTCTCGTGGTTTGTGATAAAGGACACATGCTTAATACAAGATCCCCCCGTCCTTGTCAAGGGGAAAGTCGGGAATTCTTTCCGTCCGGAAGAGGGTTGCAAGCTGGGCAGCGGTGCCCTATAATGGTGCCTCATTTAGGGGAAGGGAGGTGATTTTTTTGTCCACGGAGCGGGATGAGCTGGAGAAGATGATAAAAAAATTGAAGAAGGACTTCCAGAAGAACATCCAGCCCGTGCTCAAGAAGCACTCCTATTTCATAAGCAAAAGCGAAAGGGCGAGGATCAAACGGGCCAAGGCCATAAGACGTCTCCGACGCAAAGAGCGCCAAATGTCCAGGGCGGCTTGAAGGCCCTCATGGACTCAGGCGAAACCCCCTCTCGAAAGCCGCCAAATTTTTTTGTGTCCACCGGTGGGGGGACCTTTCGGCGATCGCCTCGCGGAAAGGTGAAGGGTGAAAGAGCCCTGTACGGGCCAGGGCGTATCCCAGCAGGACCAGGTTAGCTCCTCGAGGATGTCCCAGCTCGAGGGCAATCTTCCGCGCATCTACATGTCCCGGAAGCCCTTCAGAGGAGTTCACCACCATTAAGCCCCCTTTCCTGAGCCATACCCTGACCCTCTCCGCCTCCTCAAGGGAGGTAGCGATGATGAGGTCTGCCTCCCCTGGAGGGACCATCGGACTTAAGAAAGGGCCTATCTTCACCTGGCTAACCACCGATCCACCTCTCTGGGCCATACCGTGGGTCTCAGAGGAGACGACCGGGTGGCCGGCCTTAAAAGCCCCCTCTGTGAGCACGACGGTGGTAAAGATGATCCCTTCCCCACCACGGCCCGCTATGATGACCTGGAACCTCATCTCTGCACCACCTCGATGGCCCCAACAGGGCAAACGTGAACGCAGACCCCGCACCCACGGCACAGGTCCTCGAGTACCACAGGGATACCGTCCCCCTCCTCGAGGGCAGGGCACTCGAGGTCGTGGACGCAGGTCATGCATCCCGTGCAATTATCGTTAATCCTGACCACCCCCCTACTCTCCTCGCGGAAGAGGAGGGGACAGGGACGCCTGGCTATGACGACAGCCGGTCCTTTTCCTTCTCCACGAGCGAAACGGTCTGCCTCCTTCAGGGCTTGGATGGTCGTCTCCACATCATAGGGGTCTACCACCCTGATGAACTCCACCCCGCAGCCCCTGACCACCTCCTCAATGGAGACCGGCCTCTTCCCCTCCTCCCCGGTGGCCAACGTGGGCTGCCTCCCGGTCATGGCGGTGGTGCCGTTGTCGAGGATCATGAGCACGAAGGACGCCCTATTGTGGACAGCATCCATAAGGGCTGGGACCCCTGCGTGAAGGAAGGTGGAGTCGCCGATGGTCGCGCCGATAGGGGGAATGGGAAGGCCCGCCTGCCGCAGGGCGATCCAAAAACCCTCAGCCTGAGAGACGCTCGCACCCATACAGAGGAAGGAATCAACGACCCCGAGGTTCATCCCCAAGGTGTAGCAGCCGATATCCCCCGGGTAGATCCCGCCTGGAAGGGCTTCTTTCAGGGCCCAGAAGGCCGCACGGTGCGGGCAGCCGGGGCAGAGCCGCGGACGATGCCCCTCCTTGGGCCTCGACGGCCTCTCCCTCTGGCTCCCCAGGAGCCTGAGGAGCACATCGGCCACAAGCTCCGGCGTGTACTCCCCCTCGGAGGGGAGGGTACCGTCGAGGCGCCCCCTGACGGGCATACGCAGTTGAAGTTCCACCACCGCCCCAGGCTCCTCCAAGACGAGGACCTCCGCATACCCCTCCAAGGAGCTTTCGATCCCAGGGGGAAGGGGAAAGGGCATGTCCACCTTGTATACGGCCACCCGATCCTCGATCCCCATTCCTTTTATGACGTCGTGAAGGTGGGCGAAGGGAACCCCTGAGGCTATAACCGCCAGATCAGCCCCCTCATCGCCCAGAAGGAGCTCTACAGTGTTGGCCCTCGCCACCTCCTTCACCTTGCGGTTGAGCTCCCCATGAAGCCTGAAGCGCTGTCTCGGTGGAGCAGCCCAATGGGCTGGATCCTTCTGAAGGGATATGGGCTGTCTCCTCTGGACGATCTCCTCGAGCTCAAAGCCCTGCCTCCCGTGACATATCCACGAGGTGGGCCTCAACATCACGGGGATTTGATGGCGTTCAGACAGTTCGAAGGCCCTCCTGACCATCTCCGCCGCCTCCTGGGGAGTGGCGGGGTCGAGGACAGGTATCTTGGCGAACATGGCCAAGAAACGGCTATCCTGCTCCGTCTGGGAGCTATAAGGCCCGGGATCGTCGGCAGAGACGACTACAAATCCCCCTTTGACCCCCGCATAAGCAGCGCTCATGAGGGGATCGAGGGCCACGTTGAGCCCCACTTGTTTCATCATCACGGCGGAGCGCCCCCCAATCCAACTATTGGTAAGGGCGATCTCGAAGGCCACCTTTTCGTTGACCGCCCACTCAGCCCATACCTCTAACCCCTTTTCAGCTTTGAACTTGCGGGCCGAAGCGAGGATCTCAGAAGCGGGGGTTCCGGGATAAGATGTGAGGACGGTTGCCCCCTGGGCGAGCAAGGCCCATGCGATGGCCTCGTTGCCCATGAGGACCTTTTTTACCTTTGCCACCCCATGTCAGGCCTCCACCCCGTATTTCTTCTTGAGAAACTCCAACCCTACCTGGGGATAGAGGGCGTAAATCAGGACGTCACCGCGGTTTTTGGCAAGTCCCTTGGTGGCCTCACGGGCCTTGTCCATCTCGGGCTCGAGCACATCGGCGGCCCGACAGTCGATGGGCTCCTCCCCGCGGGGGTACCCCTTCAGGGCGAGCTTCTGGACTTCGGGGTTCACCGGAGCGGGTGGACGGCCGTAGAGGCCGTAGAAGTAATCCTTCACCTGTTGGGTGATGACCTTGTAACGGCCGAAGAGGACGTTTAACACCGCCTGCACCCCCACGATCTGGCTGGTAGGGGTCACCAAGGGGGGATAGCCCATGTCCCTCCTGGTCCTCGGTATCTCCTCGTAGACCTCAGGCAGGCGATCGAGGGCCTTTGCCTCCTTGAGCTGGGCCACGAGGTTGGTGATCATGCCCCCGGGGATTTGGTGCTTGAGCACATTGGTATCGATGACCGCTACGCGGGTGGTGTTTAGGAAGTCCTTGTACCTCTGCATCACCTCTTCCATGTGCTGGCCGAGCTTGAAGATCTGGTCCAGGTCGAGACCTGGATCGCGCTCTGTGCCGTAAAGCGCCGCCAGGATGGGCTCAACCGCCGGTTGGGCGGAGCGCAGGGCCAAAGGAGCGAGGGCACAATCGATCACGTCCACCCCTGCCTCGGCCGCCTTGAGACACGACATGGAGGCCATGCCGCTGGTGTAGTGGGTGTGGAGCTGTACCGGGATGTCGAGCACCCTCTTCAGGGTGCTCACCAACTCGTAGGCGTCGTAGGGGGAGATGAGGCCCGCCATGTCCTTGATGCAGAGGGAGTCAGCCCCCATCTCCTGGAGTTTTTTGGCCTTCTGGACGTAGTAATCGAGGGTGAAGACCTCACCTCCCATCCTCCTCTCGGTGAGGGAATAACAGATGGTGGCCTGGGCGTGTTTGCCGCATTCCTTGACCGTCTTTATGGAAACCTCGAGGTTGCGCTCGTCGTTCAGGGCGTCGAAGATGCGGAAGACATCTATGCCGCTTTCGGCGGCCTCGTAGATGAACTCCCTCACCACGTCATCGGGATAGTTCCGATAGCCGACTAGGTTCTGGCCCCTGAGGAGCATCTGCAGGGGGGTGTCCGGCATAAGCTTCTTCAGGGTCCTCAACCTCTCCCAGGGGTCCTCTCCCAGGTAACGGATGCAGACGTCGAAGGTGGCCCCGCCCCAAACCTCCATGGAGTGAAACCCCACCTTGTTCATCTCGGGAGCGATCGGGACCATGTCCTCGGTCCTCAGCCTTGTAGCTATCGTCGATTGATGGCCGTCCCTGAAAGTAGTATCCGTGATGCGGAGAGGGTTCTTAGCCATAGCTCTTCCCTCCCGGGGATAAGTCTTCTCCCCCACCCCGAAAAAACCTGGCGGATAATACATAAGATCGCGGTGAAATGTCAAACCCGTGTCCGGGTCCAGTACATATGAGACACCTGGGGTTCAAACAGGATCGCTCCCCTGTGGTTCTCCACCAGGTACTCCCACGGGGTCTTCCCTCCCAGCGGCCTCGAGGGC
>Ga0209410_1000215_pt1 | contig 25257 bp, 23 predicted proteins | sample Mar14436cmmetaG_FD_184135 | JGI IMG/M metagenome (GOLD analysis project Ga0209410, IMG submission 184135) | Marine hydrothermal vent microbial communities from Guaymas Basin, Gulf of California to study Microbial Dark Matter (Phase II) - Marker... ... | reverse complement strand
GATTAGTTTTGGTAGGTAAATTATTTATTGGAACAAGTGGTTATCATTATGCTCACTGGCGTAAAGGAGTATTTTATCCAGCCAAATTACCACAGAGTCAAGAGCTTAAATATTATAGTCAATTTTTTGATACAGTTGAATTAAATGTTACATTTTATCGATTACCACAGATAAAAGCATTTTTAAGCTGGTATAATCGTACACCTGAACATTTTATTTTTGCTGTTAAAGGAAGTAGATTTATTACTCATATTAAAAGATTAAAAGATATAGAACAGCCATTGTCCCAATTTTTTGAAAGAGTAGTTTTTTTGAAAGAAAAATTAGGTGTAATATTATGGCAGTTGCCACCAGGATTTAAATGTGATTTAGAAAGACTAAAATATTTTCTTAAACAACTTAATGCATATAAAAATTTATATCATGCCTTTGAATTTAGACACCTTTCTTGGTTTTGTACCGAAGTTTACGAAATTTTAAAAAAATTTAAAATGACTATATGTCATGCTGATTGGCCAGGGCTTAAAGTCACTCCACCTATAGACTTCCCCTTTATTTATATAAGGCGCCATGGCCCACCTACCCAAAGACTTTATACAGGTTGTTATACTATAGAAGAGATTAAAGCTGATGCTATATTTATCAAAAATTGCCTAAAACAGGGCAAAGATGTATTTATTTATTTCAATAACGATGCTTTTGGTTATGCGGTTAAAAATGCTTTAGAATTGAAAGAATGTCTTAAAAGATTGCATTGACATATTATTTTGAAGTGTGATAATTTTTTCAAATGATATTACCTAAGGGTGAAATAGTTTATAAAAATTTAAAGACTTTTTTTATTGATATAGATAAATTTTTATTCAGTCTTAAAAGGGATGAATTTACTGGACAAGTTCATTTTATCTTCCCAAATGCAGAATGTGTAATCTTTTTGATGGAAGGAGATGTTGTCAGTGGAGCAGAAGAGATTAAAGGGGAAAGATATAGTGGACAAAAAGCAGTAAAAGAAATCTTAGCACTTGCTCGTAAAAATCCAAATGGATATATTACTGTATATAAACTGCCTCCTGAAACAGTAAATCTTCTCACAAGAGTATTTTCTCATCCAGTAAAATTAATTTACAAAAATTTATCTGCTGAATTTTCCCATTTAGGGATGCTTATTGCTAAATTAAAAGATGAAAAATTTACAGGTTATATAGAAGTGCAATTTCCCCAAGATAAAAAACAAGGAATAATCCTTTTAGAAAAAGGATTAATCAAAGCCATTCTTTCTGAAGAGTCAAAAATTGGTGTTAAAGAAGAAATGCATATTGAATTAAGACCAACAAATTTACGTATTGTAGAAGAGGCACAAAGAAAAGGTGCCATTTTTAATGTTTTTAGAATACAACCTGAATAACTTATCTAACAAAAAATTTCAATCCACCGACTGCCAAACAGGTCATAGCCACAATTTTAAAGATTACATGAATTGTATAGCTTGTAACAAAATCATAAGTTGATGCAAGAAAGAGAGCTGTATCAGAAACAAGCAAAAATCCTATAGTAGCAATAATAAGATTAATAACACTCTCAATTATCCCCCCTTTATATTTCCCTCTAGCATAATAAAAAACTATAAGAATAACTAAATAGACAGTTAATGTTAAAGAAAGCAAAAGAACAATTTGAGAAATATCAGATGCAAGTTTCATAAAATGCCTCCAATATTAGAAAAATTTTTTTACGATTGTATCTAAAACACCTAATATACGGGACTTCAAAGCAGTATGTATATAAAATTTCTCAATATCTTCTTTTGTTTTTTGAATCTCTCGAACGATTTCTTGAATGATTCTTCTACCTAAGAATTTTTCAGCCTCCTCTAAAATTTTTAAATAAAGCTCTTGAAAGGCATCTATAAATATCAACCTCTGTTGTGGAGCAGGAAAATGTGTAGCAATATTTTTAAATATAATTCTCATATTTAATTTATCGGGTTCTTCAAGTGAAAGGTCGAAAAAAATTTTTTGATGATCCGGTTCTAATAATTTCCTTGCCCTTCTTATCACCTCCTGAGCCTTTATTCCCATTTCGTTAGTAAGAGACTGATTTATAACTTTAAAAATATCAAACAATGTTTCTAAAACCTTTAACAATTCAGCAAATTCTTTATCTTCATACTCTCCTACTTCTCTAGTCTTTCTTATCCAACCCCTAACTAAAAAACGATATAAAATATTTATTACAGATACTTCATCACCCCCACTAAATTTAATTAATTGATCTATGTTTCTTGTTCCATCTATTAAAGAGAAAATAAATTGCTCATTTGCATCCAATTGCTGCATAATTTTTTCTCTTTCTTCTTCAACATAAGGGGAAAGACGAAAAATTACTTTATTATTAGGAATTTGTTCACGAAAACGGTTAAAACTAAGACACCTTCTTGCTGCAATTAAAGCAATTTCTAATGGAGCATAATGCGCAATAGGCTCTTCATTTATAAAACCTTCAGCAAAATAGAACTGCCCTTTTTCCCAAGAGAAAATATCACTTACAATCTCTTGAATCTGAAGTGTTAAAACTTCTTCTAATACTTTTATAGAAATGAAATTCTTTTCTACTAAATAACCTCCCAATCTTTTACCACGTATTTTTGCCTCTTTAGCCAATGTTTCTAATTGTTCTGGTGAAACCATATTTTTCTTAAGAATAAAAGTTCCTATCCTTTCCTCTTTTTTAGAACTACTGGCAAATACTAAAGCACCTTCTCTAAAAATAAGTTTTTTTGTAATATCCTTACCCTTCACTATTCCTATTCCTGTAAGGAAATTGCTATGGATAGCATAAAGAAAATAAATAAAAGGTAAAATTTCTAAAGTACTGCCAAAAATTCTTCTCCCCTCAATTTTTTCTAAATTTATTGGCTCAAGATAACGTAATTTTATAGCAGCAGACCACTCCTCTATCGCCCTTTCATAATTTTGATTATGGAAAAATTGTGTACCTTTTAAAAGATGCTCAAAAAATTGATTATTTGGAAAATTTTCAATTCTTAAAATCTGAACTTTTCTTTTTGCCATATTCAACCATTAGCAATTTTTGAATTAAATGTCAAATAACAATTTGCAGAATTATTCGATTATAGTAAAAATTTTAGCATGGAAAAATTTTTAGTAGATATCATGCTCGGTAAACTTGCTCGCTGGCTTCGTATTTTAGGTTATGACGCAATTTATGCCAACATAAAAGAAATTCATATCCTTTTTTATTATTTAGAAAATGGTTATATCTTTTTGACACGTCGAGGTCAATGGAAAAATTGCCGACATCTAAAAGGAAAAGCAGTTTATTTTGTACAATCAGATAAATGGCCAGAACAATTAAAAGAGATTGTAAACAAATATAATTTAAAACCTTATTATCTATTTTCCCGATGTATTGTTTGCAATACTCCACTTGTTAAAAAGGAAAAAAATGAATTATTATTAACTATTCCTGAATATGTTGCTCATAGCTTTTCTCAATTTAAATTCTGTCCCAAATGTAAACGCATTTATTGGCCTGGCACTCATCAAAAAAGAATGAGAGAAAAATTAAAAGAAATATTTGGTGAAAATTGGATATTATTGTAATCCATAAAATTTTAATTTTTTATGAAGATAACTCCTTTCAAGCCCAATAGCTTGGGCTGTGAGTGTTATATTACCTTTAAACTCTTGAAGTTTTTTGCGCAAAAATTCACGTTCAAAAAGTGCTTTTGCCTCTTTAAAATTGTTTAAAGAAAAAAGATCCAGATTATTTTTTCGTTGAATTATACTTTCTGGAATATCCTTTGCTGTAATAACAGCACCTGGTGTCATAATCACTAACCGTTCAATAATATTTCTTAATTCTCTTACATTACCTGGCCAATCATATTGTTTAAGTAATTCTAAAGCCTCTGGCTCAATTTCCTTTAAACCTAAATGACTTTCAGTCGCAAATTCTTTTAAAAATTCTTCAACTAACAAAGGAATATCTTCTTTTCTCTCACGCAGTGGTGGAATTTCTATTGGCACAACATTAAGACGATAATAAAGGTCTGCTCTAAAATTTCCTGCGTTAATTTCTTCTTCCAATTTTTTATTTGTTGCTGCTACAATACGCACATCCACTTCTATAGTCTTTGTACCTCCTACACGCTCAAACCTCTGCTCTTCAATTACCCTCAATACCTTTGCCTGTGTCTTCAAACTCATATCACCAATTTCGTCTAAAAAAAGGGTGCCACCATGAGCTAAATCAAATTTACCTTTTTTTCGAGTATGAGCACCAGTAAAAGCACCCTTTTCATGACCAAATAATTCGCTTTCTATTAATTCTTCTGGTATAGCTGCACAGTTTACTGGCACAAATGGCCCATGAGCACGACGACTATAATAATGGATAGCCCGTGCTACCAATTCTTTACCTGTACCATTTTCTCCTCTAATAAGTACTGACGCATTAGTTGGTGCTACTTTTTTAATCAATTCCTTTACTTTTTTAATTGCTTCACTTTCGCCAATAAGTTCACATTTTAATGCTTTTCCTTTTAAAGCAATATTTTCCTCTCGCAGAGAAGACATCTTTAAAGCATTCATTACTGGTGGAATAGTATTTTCCCATGATAGAGGTTTTTCAATAAAATCGTAAGCACCAAGCTTCATTGCCTTAACTGCTATTTCTACATTACCATGACCAGAAATCATAATTACTGGAAGATAAGGATAGTCTTTTTTTAGACGACGTAAAACTTCAAGCCCATCTATATCTGGTAACCAGATATCTAACAGAACAATATCTGGAATCTCCTCTTCTACTTTTTTAAACGCTTCAGCAGCATTAAAAGCGGTAATGACTTCATAACCTTCATCAGAAAGGATCCCTGTCAATGCCTCACAAATACTTTTCTCGTCATCTACAACAAGTACAAGATAAGCCATCTTGACTTTTTATATTATCATCTCCTTACTGGAAGTTCAATGACAAATACAGTACCTTTAGGCTCATTATCTCTTACACGGATAAAACCATGATGATCAGAAATAATAGTATGTACAATCGTCAAACCAAGTCCAGTGCCTGTCTTTTTTGTTGAAAAATAGGGTTCAAATAAACGATTTTTTAACTCTGAAGGGATGCCTTCGCCTGTATCTTTTATCTCTATTTTAACCATTTTAAGCCCAGCATCATAAAATGTAATAATATCTATCTGACCTCGATCTTTAATAGAGGCAACAGCATTATCAAGCAAATTGAGCAATGCCCTTTTCATCTGTTCTCGATCAAAAAGAAAAACAGGCAATTTATTAATTTTTTCAAATTTAAAAACAATGTGAGGATGAGCAGTGCGATAGACACTTATTGCTTCTTCAATCACCTCTGTAAGGTCATTTAAAGTAGGCGTAACTTCTGGTAATCTAGCAAAATTAGAAAACTCATTTACCATTCTTTTTATTTCTTCTACTTGTTTTACAATCATTCTTGTGCATTCATTGAATATACTTTCTTCACCCAATCTTTCAGCATAACGACGACGTAATCTTTGGGCAGAAAGCTGAATAGGAGTAAGTGGATTTTTAATTTCATGCGCAATACGTCTAGCTACCTCTCTCCAAGCAGCCATTCGCTGCATCTTTTCCAATTGAGTAATATCATCAAATACAAAAACTATACCTAAAGGTCTGCCTTCCTTATCCCGTAATAGAGTAGCACTTATTAATAAAGTAAGAACTTGATCTTTTATTTTTAACCTTATTTGTTTCTCTATTCTTTCTTTCTCTCTATTGATTATTGCTTCAATTATCTCACCTAATTCAGGAAATCTTACTGTTAATTCTTCAAAATTTTTCCCTATTATTTCATCTGTTTTTATGCCCAAAATGGCTTCTGCTGCCAAATTTACTGTGGTAATGCGACCTGAAGCATCTGTTGAAATAACACCAGTCTTTATATTTTTTAGTATAGTTTCAGTGTATTTATGACGTCTTTCTATTTCCAAATAAGCAGCTTTTAAATCATCCATCATTGTATTAAAAGAGCTAACTAGCATCCCTATTTCATCCTTAGCTTTTGTTTCAACGCGTACATCTAAATTTCCTTGAGCTACCTTTTGCGTAGCTGCTACTAATGCCTGTATTGGAGTAGTTATTGCTTTGGCTAAATGAAAACCTACCCAAGTTGCAATAAAGAATAATAATAAAGTAACAATGGAAAATATGGTAAGAAGACTAATCTTTAAAGGAGCAACTACTAAAGCTAATTGTTTATAATCACCAAGGCTTTTTCTTACTGTTTCAAGCTTATTTACCAATGATAGAGGGAGACATTTACCTATAACCAATGTTCCAATCTGTCGATTTTCAAAAAAAAGAGGAATAATTCCATAAACAAGCTCGCCTTGAGGTAAAGATTTAATTAAAGTAAGAGGTTTATTTTCCTTTAACATTTGTTCTATTTCAGTTTTAAAATCAAAATTTCCTTGAAGAGGATTTCGTAATAATATGAAAATAGATTTTTGTTCACTATCATAAAGTTGAAAAAGATTTAAATCATACTCTTCTAATTTTTTTCTGATTTCTTCTGTATCAAAATCAAAGTTTCCTTCTTTTAGAATTTCTTTTTCTAGAAATTTGGCATAATCTAAAATGTTTTCTGTTGTTTGTTGATAGTAGAAATGACCTACTTCAAGAGCCTTTGTAATAGCTTGTTCAATTCTTTTATCAAACCAATAATTAAAAGCAGAAAATACAAATTTAACAGCAATGCCAAAGATAATAATGGTAGGTAAAAGAGAAAAACTGACAAAAATCAATACAAGTTTTGTCCTAATTTTACTACCAATAATGCCCCTTTTTCGTTCAGCAATTAACTTTACAAGATTTCTAAATACAAGAAAGACTAATAATAGAAGAAGAATGATGTTGATATTAACTAATATAAAAAAAAGGATACTACTAGAACTAACCTCAAAATCTAAACTAAAAAGCCTTCCTTCAATATAGATCAAAAATCCAATTAGTGGGATCAGAAAAAGGATAAGAATTCCTTCTCTTTTACGCTTTTTTAATTCTTTTATATTCATCTAATAAACAAAATTTACTTTATACCAATCTGTTTCAAAATTCCACATAGAAGTAAAAAAGAAAATATAATGGAGATAAAGGGGCAATTTTACTTTTTTTAATTTTGCTTTAAGGCTTAATTTATATTTATGTCCTTTTTTAAGGGAAGACAAAGGAGCCACTGCTGTTTCAACTTCAGCCATTAATTTTTTTGCCCAAATAAAATCTCTAGAAGTAATTTCTCCCAATTTTTCCGAACGTTCTATTACAAAAACACCTTTTAGTTGATCATATTTAATGGTATGATAAATCTTGAAATCAACAATTTTTTTATCTGGCCAAAATGTTTTTCTTTCTTCTAATACAATATCAAAGGTAAAGGTTACAGGAATACCATTTAAGATAGCTTCTTCCATTTTACGAGTAAAACAGCCTTCAACAGTAAAATAAACTAACAATTCTTTATGAGAGGTAGTAACAATAATATCTTTAAGAATTGCATTACTAGCAAAACTTACATTGTATGTGGCAAGAATTAACAATAAACATTGCCAAAACTTAGAGAACATAAAAAATTTTACCCCATTATTCTTCACAAAACCACAGCACCTATTTATTGTCAAGGAGGGAAGAAAATGGCGTCCCCAAGGGGATTTGAACCCCTGTTGCCGGCGTGAAAGGCCGGTGTCCTGGACCTGGCTAGACGATGGGGACATGGTGGGCCGTGCAGGACTCGAACCTGCGACTCTCGGCTTAAAAGGCCGATACTCTACCAACTGAGTTAACGGCCCACATTCAAAAATTAACATTTTTACTATTCAATGTCAAGATGACCAATAAGGTATTTACGTAAAACATTTTTTGATAAAGATTGAGCAATTTCTATTTTTATATTCATTTCTTTTTTTATTCTTACTTTAACATCTTTCCCTTCTGGAGCATCGCTATAACTTGCTGCTAATAATTTAGCAATTAATTCGCCTTCTTCATCTCCTCCATTTGGCAATAAAACTATTGGACCTGGATAACCAGTAACCTGAATAATCGTATCTTTAGGGAGACTTAAAGAAATAATAGTTTTATTCTCTTTTTGATTACGTCCTACAATAGCCTTGGTTTTAGAATTTAAACGAAAATGCCTACCAATTTTTAACAATTCCAAATCCCTGCGGGAAATATTTTCTTGATATTTAAACAAATCTTCTAATCTCTTTGAAAAATTTTTATCTGTTAAAAGACAACCACCTGCTGGTGAAGGATAGTCCTTAAGACCAAATTCATTTGCAAGTCTTATTTGTTCTTTCCTAGAACGTCCTTTTATACCAAAAAATTTATCCCGATCTACCCAACCCATTATTTCAGGAATAGTTAAAGGCAAAACTTTTGCACTTAATGGTCTAATTATATAATCACTACAGGGACAATTTTTACTAATTATTAAAAGTGCTTGTTTTGTTTGTGTTAATGGACGTTGTCCTAATACTTCACCAGTGACAATAAAATCATAGCTTTCTTTTTCTTTTATTTCACATGCCTTTTTGCACATAAAAAGGTGACAATCAAGACATGGATTTAAGCCTTGACCATAACCAAATTTAGGAACCTTAATAATTTTAAGCATTTCATCAGTAATATCTATGATTCGTAAAGGTAAATCTATCTTTCTTGCACTTTTTATAGCTCGTTCTGCTGTGAAAAAAGGTGTCTCAAAATATACACCTTCTACAAAAATATCCTGTTTTCGCAAGATTAAAACAGAAAGCATACTATCCAATCCACCAGAAAATAAGGCTAATGCTTTCATCTTTTTTTAATATAGATTAAAAGGCCAGTAATGATAAGTAATACAGATAATCCTTGAGTAAATGAAAATCCAGTAAAAAGGAGAGGACGATAGTCACCTCTGAAAAACTCAACAATGATTCTATGGATACTATGAAGGATAAGATAAAGAGCAAAGATTTGACCATAAGGCTTATCTGGGTTAAAAAGATGAATATTAAATTGGCGATGTTTTTGCCAAATTAAGATAATTGTAATTAAAAAACAAGAAAAACTATGGTAAAGTTGGGTAGGATGAAGAGGAATATTAAGAGGGGCTAAAGAATTTGGATCCTTAAAAACAACGGCCCAAGGCACGTGGGCCAGTTTTCCATATCAGCAGCCAGCAAAAAAACAGCCAATTCGCCCAAATGCCTCTCCTAAAGCTAATCCTGGTGCAAATATATCAACTAATTGCCAAAAATCTAATTTTTTACGCTTAACATAAATTATCATAGTTAAAAGTCCTCCCACTACCCCTCCTATAAAAACCAATCCTCCCTTCCAAAGTGCAAATATTGTCAAAGGTTTTTTTAAAAAAGAAGGAAATTCATAAATAACATATAATAGTCTTGCCCCTATAATCCCAGAAATAACCATCCAAAAGACCAAATCAGAAATAAGATTAGGGAAAAGACCTTCCTTTTTTGCTTCTCTTAAAATCAAAGTAAAAGCAGCTAAAAAACCAATTGCCACAAAAATACCATAAGTATAAATAGTAATTGGTCCTAAACGAAAAAAAATTGGATGCATTATTAATCCCTCTCACGATAAAAACAAAGAAAAAGCAAAAATACACCTATAGAAATGACACTATCAGCTATATTAAAAGCTGGCCAATGGTATTTTCCGATATGAAAATCAATAAAGTCAATTACATTGCCATAAAATAATCTGTCTATAAGATTACCTAAAGCGCCTCCAATAATAAGACTACAGGCAACTGTCTTAAGAAAAAAAATTTTTGAAGTAAAGTGATAATAGGAAAGGGCTATTACAGCTATTAAGCTAGATGCAATAAAAAAAATTTGAAAAAGGTCTCCCTTTCCAGAAAAAAGACCAAAAGCCATACCCGTATTGCGAATATGTACTAGATTTAAAAATGAATTAATTTTTATTATTTCTTTGTAAGGTTGAATATTATTTATAACAAGCCATTTTGTTATTTGGTCAAGGCATAATGTAGCACCTATTATAATAAAAAACATTTTAATATTCATTTTTTAATCTTTTCATTACTTGTATGCATCTTTCACATAATTCAGGATATGTTTTATCTTTACCAACACTTTCCTTTCTTTTCCAACAGCGTTCACATTTTAAATAATTGCAAGCTTTCACCATAATATTTAATCCAGGCACTTCTTCGCTTTTAAAGGTAACTGTCTCTAATTCATCTACTAATTTCACCTGTGAAACTATGAAAATAGTAGGTAATTCTTCCAAATATTTTTCCATTAAAGCTTTTAAGTTATTTGGAACAACTATTGAAACCTCTGCATCTAAAGAATGACCTATTAATTTTTCTTTTCTAGCTATTTCTAAAGCCTTTAAAACCTCATTTCTTACAGAAAGCAATTTTTCCCATCTTTCAATCAATGCTTCATCTTGATATTCCTGTCTTACTTCAGGAAATGTGGTTAAAAATACACTTTCTTTGCGATTTCTTATAGATGGTAAATGCTGCCAAATTTCTTCAGCAGTAAAACTTAAAACTGGTGCCATCAAACGCACAATAACTTCAAGGATTTCCCAGAGAGTACTTTGAGCTGAACGTCTTTCTAAAGAATTTGGAAAAGAGCAATAAAGTCTATCCTTTAAAACATCTAAATAAAAAGCACTCAAATCATTAACACAAAAACTATGCAAACTATGATAAATTATGTGAAATTGATAATTTTCATAAGCACGTCGTAATCTTTCAATAAGCCATTGTAAACGATGTAATATCCATTTGTCTAATTCAAGTCTTTGTTGATATGGTATAAAATTTTTTTCTGGAGAAAAATCATAAAGATTTCCTAATAAGAAGCGAGCAGTGTTACGAATACGTCGATAGGCTTCAGCCAATTGTTTTAAAATATCTTGTGAAAGACGAATATCATCTTGATAATCAGAAGCAGCTACCCACATGCGTAAAATCTCAGCACCATATTGATTAATGATTTCTTCTGGATAAATAACATTTCCCAAAGATTTAGACATCTTTCTTCCTTCTCCATCTACGACAAAACCATGAGTTAAAACTGCTTTATAAGGAGGTGCATTACGTGTACCAACAGAAGTAAGAAGGGAAGATTGAAACCAACCGCGATGTTGATCACTACCTTCAAGATATAAATCTGCTGGCCAGCGTTGTTCTGGCCAATAATGATGCTCATCTAATACAGCCACATGACTTATGCCTGAATCAAACCACACATCTAAGATATCTATCTCTTTTTTAAATTCTCCATAACCACAGATAGGACATTTAGTTTCAGATGGTAATAAATCCTTTTCTTCATACTTAAACCAGGCATCTGCCCCTTCTTTTTCAAATATTTTAGCAATATGTTCAATAATTTTTTCGTCTTTTAATATCTCTCCACAATTTTTACAATAAAAAACAGCAATAGGCACTCCCCAAACTCTTTGTCTAGAAATACACCAATCAGGTCTTACCTCTACCATAGAACGAATACGATTTTTTCCCCATTTTGGAATCCATTTCACCTTATCAATGGCAGAAAGTGCCTTTTCCCGTAATTGATTTTTTTCTACAGAGATAAACCATTGCTCAGTAGCTCGAAAGATTATAGGCTTTTTACAGCGCCAACAATGTGGATAACTGTGAATTAATTCATCTTCATAAACTAGTGCCCCAATTTCTTTTAATTTTTTATTAATAAGAGGATTGGCATCAAACACGAATTGACCAGCAAAAAATGGTACATCTTTTGTAAAACAACCTTTTTCATCTACTGGAGCATAAATCTCAAGACCATATTTTAAACCACTTTCATAGTCTTCTTGACCATGACCAGGAGCAATATGTACGCAACCTGTACCTGTGTCTAAAGTAACATAATCTGCTAAAATTAAAATAGAATGTTTATTTAAAAAAGGATGTTTTGCCTCTTTTTTTTCTAATTCTAAAGGAGAGACTCTTGTTAAAATTTTATAATCTTTTATTCCAAACTCTTCAAAACATAAAGGAACAAGCCTTTCAGCTAAGATCATAACTTCTCCATTTACTTCCACTGCTGCATAATCTGCTTGAGGATTTAAAGCAATAGCTAAGTTTGCCAGCAATGTCCAGGGAGTAGTTGTCCAAATAAGAATTGAAATAGGTTTTCCTTTTAATTCTGGATAAATTCCACTTATATCAGAAACAAGTGGAAACTTAACAAATATAGAAGGACTCTTTTCATCATAATATTCTACTTCTGCTTCAGCAAGGGCTGTTTGACAATGTGCACACCAATAAACAGGCTTTTTGCTCCTGTAAACATTTCCACTTTTTAAAAATTTACCAAATTCTCTCACAATTGTTGCTTGATATTTAAAATCCATAGTAATATAAGGTTTTTCCCATTCACCAAACACACCAAGCCGTTTAAACTCCTCACGTTGAATATTGATATATTTTTCTGCATATGCACGACAACGTTTTCTGATTTCTAAAGGAGTCATATTTCTCTTTTTTTCTCCAAGTTCCTGATCAACTTTATGTTCAATAGGTAAACCATGACAATCCCAACCTGGAATAAAAGGACAATCAAAACCAAGCATCTGTCTAGACTTAACAATAAAATCCTTTAATACTTTATTTAAAGCTGTACCCATATGGATATGACCATTTGCATAAGGAGGGCCATCATGCAAGATAAAAAGAGGTCTATTTTTTGAAGCCTTTCTTATCATTTGATAAATATTTATTTTTTCCCATTTTTTTAAAAATTCAGGCTCTCTTTGTTTAAGATTAGCCTTCATTGGAAAGGAAGTTTTAGGTAAATTAAGTGTTGCCTTATAATCAATTTTCTCCATTTTTAAACCTCTATCTGAATTAGCTGCCCAAAAATAACACAGCGCTTTTAATTGTCAAGAAACATTCATTGGACTTTTAAAATAAAATACATCAAACTTTTTACTAATTCTGCTATCATATCTAAATTTAATGTTTCAAGTTTATCATATTTAGTATGATAATTTGGATTTCGATAAAAGGCAGTGTCAGTAAGCATAATTGCCTTATAACCTTTATCCCAAAAATTGGCATGGTCACTTAGACGAACAGGATAGAGAATGTAGCCATTACCTGGTACAGTTAATGATTCTACAGGTAACGCAGGATTTAGTTTAAAAGCAGAAACAATTTTTTCTACAAGTTCTTTAGAACGCCTATTTCCAATTACAGCAATAAAGTTTCCAATCCTTGGATAGCCAAAAAATTGTAATGGAAAAGGAAATTTTTGACTTTTTTCTTTATTAGTAAAATAACCAACCATTTCCAAACAAATTACTCCATCTATTTTCTCTTTATTAGCCTTTGCCCTTTCTGCATAAACATAACTTCCCATATAATGTGTACCAAAAAGAGGTGGTTCTTCAGCAGTAAAGGCAATAAATTTAACAGGCACTTCTTTTAAATTAATCTCTCTTATAAGTCTGGCAAGCTCTAATATAACAGCAATACCACTAGCATTATCATCTGCACCAGGCGAGCCAGCTACACTATCATAATGTGCACAAATTATGTAATTTTTTATTAAGCATCTTGGCATAGCAATTATATTTGTTAGTATCTTTCCCATAAAATCATATTGTTGAGTCTCAACTTGATAATCCAATTCCTTAAAGTAGGAAATAATATAATTGGCTGTTTCTTTTAATTTAGAATATTTATAAATGCTTCTTTCTCCAATCTCTTCAGCTAATTTATATAAATGATGCCAAAGTGATTGTTTAATTTTTTTAATATCTAATTCCATTTAATTCTTTATCATCCCTGTTTTTTTTGTCTCATATCCCCCCATTTTTTCTACTTCTTTTTTAAAGGACTTTGAGTTAATTATTTCTAATAGAGTTTGAATCTTTTTTAAATGAAAAAATTTTTCTGGAATGACTAAATCATATTCCTCAATGGCAATTGGAATAAAATCTAAATCTAATGCCTTTGCTGCTGCATATATACCCAATCCTACATCTGCTCGACCACTTAAAACATCTACTGCTACAGCCATATGGGTAAATTCTTCATGTTCATAGCCTTTAATCTGATTAGGATTAATACCCAATTGAGCCAGTTTATAATCTAATAAAATGCGTGTGCCTGCTCCTTTCTGCCTATTGACAAATACAATGTCAGGTCGAGTAAGGTCTTCAATCCCTTTTATACCTTTAGGATTACCCTTTTTGACAATAAGCCCCTGATGACGAATAACCAAGTTTATTACTTTTACTGGTATATCTTTTAAGTAACGATCAATATAAGTTAAATTATAAATACCTGTTTCTGGATCAAAAAGATGAGAAGTGGCAAGATGAGCCTTATCTTTTTTTAAAGCTATCAATCCACCAAGACTACCCACATTGCTAGAAGATATGTTTAAAAAAGGATTTTTCTTTTTTAATTCTGTAGCTAAAAGGTCTATAGTCAAATCATGACTTCCAATAATAACAATAGTGTTTAAAATCTCTTCCTCTGGCACAAGCAGTTCTGCTTCTATCTCTTTATCTTCATTAATACCTTCAGCTTGAGCAGGGATTTGAATAATGCCATGAGCTTTTGTAAGGGTAGTAATTGAGCCTGCCATACGAGGTAAAGGAGTAGCTATAATTTTACCATTAACTTTTCCTATCTTTACACGCAAAAATTCCTCTATCCCTAATTTTGAAGGTATAGATTTGCTTAAAGATACCTTTATCTTAGGTCTTTTTTCATAAAAAAAACCCTGCATAATAGAAAGCAAAGGTAAAACAAATTTTTCAAAAGAAATTATTGAAGAGACAGAATAACCAGGATTGCCAATAACAGGTTTTTCACTTATTTTAGCCAAAATAGTAGGTTTTCCTGGCATCATTGCTACACCATGCACTAATACCTCACCCAGTTCTTCTAGCACTGTAGCTGTAAAATCCTTACTACCTGCTGATGAGCCTGCCAGAATAACAATTATATGGGCTTTAGAATCAACTGATTTCTTTATTGCCTCCTTTAGCATTTCATAATCATCTGGCACTATTGGCCATATTTCACACAAAGCCCCAACACTTTCCAGTAATGCCTTAAGCATCCAAGAATTTGATTCTATTACCTCTCCTTTTTTGATTCCCCTTTTCATTACAACTTCAATAGGGACAATCTCATTGCCAGTTGGAATGATAATCACTTTTGGTTTCTCTTTAACAGAAACTTCAAAAATACCTGCCTCTAAAAGGGCACCAATATCATAAGGAGTAATACGATGAAAGGGAGGTAAAATAAGCTCAGTAGCTACAATATCTTCTCCTACTTTTCTTACATTTTGCCAGGGATAAACTGCTTTTTTTATTTCTATTTCTTCACCATCCTCAACAATATCCTCTATCATAATGACAGCATTTGTCCCTTCTGGTAAAGGATAACCTGTGTTTATTGGAAATGCTTCTTTATTTATTAAAAGTCTTTTTGGATGTTCTAAAGTAGCACCAAAAGTCATAGAAGCATTTACAGCATAACCATCCATGGCAGCACAATGAAAATTAGGAGAAGAAAATCTGGCAAAAATAGGCTCTGCTGTTACCCTTCCCAATGCTTCTTTTGTCGGAATAATCTCTTTTTTTAGATAATTATCAAAATTAAAGGCAGAAAAAAATAGATTTTGTGCTTCTTTTAAAGGTTTCATTTTAAGATAAATGTGGCGTTTCAAAACAAAATCACCTCCACTTCTTCTCCCTTATCCAAACCTTCTGCATTTAAATCAATCTTTATTAATCCATCTGCTTTTATCAAAGTGTTAATAAGACCTGATTTTCCTAATATTGGTTTGGCAAAATAAATACCATTTTTTTTAAATACCCTTACCCTTATGTAATCTTCCCTACCCTGTGCTGAGGCTATATTTACTTCCATTTTTGCTTTTATTGTCTTAAATTCTTTTAAAATTATCTCTGTCTCACCACTTATCCATTGAAGAAATTTTTTTACTAACACCATAAAAACAATAATAGCTGAAGTTATCTGACCAGGTAATCCCCAGATAGCCTTTTGCTTTACTCTTGCAAATATTGTAGGTTTACCAGGACTAATAGCCACTCCATGACATAAAATTTCACTATCAGGAAAGGAGGAAATTACTTCTAAAGTAAAATCTCTTATCCCAATAGAACTTCCTCCTGAAAGCAATACCATATCTGCACTTTCAATGGCTTTTTTGCAAATTTTTTTTAAAAGATTTAAATCATCTTTTACTAAACCCATTGGTAAAGGTATCCCTCCACTTTCTTTTACTAAAGCAGAAAGTGTATATGTATTTACATCTCGCACCTCCCCTAATTTAGGTTTTTTTGTTATAGGTACTACTTCATCCCCTGTTGAAATGATAGCTACAGTAGGCTTTTTATAAACTGGAACATAGTTTAGACCAAATGCTGCAAATACTCCAATATCTTGAGGTCTTAATCTATGACCTTTTTTTAATATTAATTCTCCTTTTTTAAAGTCTTCATCTGCTAATATAATATTTTCAAGGGGAGCAACAGGCTTTAAGACTTCTATTGTCTCTTCATCAATAATTTGAGTATATTCTAACATTAAAACAGCATCTGCCCCTTCTGGTAACATACCTCCTGTATATATTTTTACTGCCTCTCCTCTATTTAATTTATATTCAGGTATCTCACCCATCTTTACTTCACCAATCACTTTTAACCAAATAGGAGCACTTTCTGAAGCACCAAATGTATCTTTAGCTTTCACTGCATATCCATCCATTGTTGCTCTTTTAAAACCTGGCAAATCTTCAGAGGCTGATATATCTTCAGCTAATACACGACCCAATGCCTCTTCTAAAAAGACAGTTTCTTTTTCCATTTGAGGAAATGAAGAATATAATTTGAATAATTCTTGAGGCGATTTGGTAATTAAAAAATCTTTTTTCATTCCTTTTTAAACTGTATCTTATAAAGCTTTGCATAAAATCCATTTTTGGCTAAAAGTTCTTTATGCTTTCCTTCTTCAACAATATGACCATTATTGACTACAGCGATCTTATCTGCATTGACAATGGTAGAAAGACGATGAGCAATTATTAAAGCAGTGCGGTCTGTTAATAGATTTTCTAAAGCTTTTTGCACCATTGCCTCAGATTCTGTATCTAGAAAAGAAGTAGCTTCATCTAAAATTAAAATTGGGGCATTTTTTAAAATTGCTCTAGCAATGCAAATCCGCTGTTGTTCTCCACCTGAAAGCCTAATACCTTTTTCGCCTATGATAGTATCAAATCCCTGAGGAAGTTTTTTAATGAAATCATAAGCATATGCCGCTTTAGCAGCAGCTATGATTTCTTCATCTGTAGCATCAGGACGTCCATAACGAATATTATTTTTAACTGTATCATTAAAGAGAATAGTATCTTGACTGACAATAGCAATTTGAGATCTTAAAGAACGTAAGTTTACTGCTTTAATATCATGACCATCAATAATAACCTTTCCTTTATCTGTATCAAAAAATCTAGGTAATAGATTGACAATTGTTGTCTTGCCTGCCCCACTTGGCCCTACTAAAGCTACTTTTTCGCCTTTTTTAATAACAAGATTGAGGTTTTTTAATACCCATTCTTCTTCTCCAGGATACTTAAACCAAACTTGTTTATATATAATTGAATCTTTAAAACGAGGTAATTCTATCCCTGCATCATCCCTCTTTTCCTTTTCCGTATCAAGGACTTCAAAAATCCTAATAGCAGCTGCTACTCCTTGTTGAACTGTATTATAAACATTGCTTAATCCCTTTATTGGTCGATAAAGCATCATCACACCAGCAATAAAAGAAAAGAAATTTCCAGGAGTAGAAACCCCTTTAATTACCTGATAGCCACCATAACCTATAACTGTAGCAATTCCAATACTTCCCAAAAATTCCATAAGAGGTGAACTTATAGCCTGCATACTTATAGCCCGCATATACCAACGGAAGAGTTTATTATTAATTTTTTGAAATCGTTTTTTTTCATAATCCTCCATACCAAATGCCTTAACAATCCTTGCTCCTGAAAATGTTTCATTTAAAAGAGAAGAAAGTTCTCCCATTTCCTCTTGAGAAGAAGTGCTGATTTTCCTTATCTTTCTTCCAATCCGCAAAACAGGCATAATAGCTAAGGGAAATACAATCATGGTAATAGTAGCAAGTATAAAATCTCGATAAAATACTACACCAATAAGGCCAATAATAGTAAAAGTATCGCAAAAAAGTCGTGTTACTGCCCCAGAAACTGCCCCTTGAATTAAAGTAACATCATTTAGAATACGGCTCATAAGTGCACCAGTATGATGATGCTGGAAATAAGAGAGTGGCAATTCAAGTATATGGGTATAAAGTTTTTCCCTTAAATTACAAACAACTCTTTGCCCAACATAATTCATAAGATAAGTCTGTAAATACCAAAAGATCCCTTTAATGGCATAGAGCAGGACAATTAAAGGAGGAAGAAAAATAAGCATTTTTAAATTTTTTTCAAAAAAGATTTTATCAAGCACTGGTTTAACTAAATAAGCAGTAGCTGCAGTTGCTCCTGCCACTATTAACATACAAAACATAGCTATTAAGAGATAGAACCAATAAGGTTTAACCCATTTTAAAAGTCGAGAATAAACCTGAATCATGTTATTAAAAACCTTTTTATCCTTTTTGCTACTCGTTCAGCAACACCAGGTGTACCTAAGCAAGTACGTAATTTTTTCAATTCTTCTTTCATTTTTTTTATTTTTTCTGGATCATCTAAAAAATCAAGAACCATTTTTGCTATTAATTCTGGTTTTGCCTGATATTGAACAAATTCTGGGACTATCTTCTTGCCTGCCACCCAATTCACAAGTCCAATATATGGAATTTTTACAAGCCTTTTACCTAGAATATAACTTATAGATGAAAGTCGGTAAACAATAACAAAAGGTTTTAAAAGAATGGCAGTTTCTAGTGTGGCTGTACCAGAAGCAACAATAAGAAAACAACAACGCCTTCTTAAGTTATAACTTTCATCTTTTACTAAATCGATGGGAACATTTAATTTCTCATTCTTAATAATATTATACAAATAATCTTTTTTTAAAGTTGGAGCTATTGGTAAAATAAATTTAAATTCTGGTCGCTTCTTATAAATTAAACAAGCAGCAGCAAGCATAATTGGCAAAATATATCTTATTTCACTTGGTCTACTTCCTGGCAAAATACCAATTATTTTTTCATCTTTAACTTCTGAAAGAGGCATGATATCAAGCAAGGGATGACCAACAAAAACTGCCCTTACTCCAAATGGGCGATAAAATGCTTCTTCAAATGGCAAAATAACAGCCATTTCTTTTACTAAAGAGGCAATCTTTTTAGCTCGATTTTTACGCCATGCCCAAATTTGAGGACTAATGTAATAAAACACTGGAATATTTAATTTTTTTGCATATGAAGCCAAACGCAAGTTAAAGTCTGGATAATCAATAGGAACAAAAAGTTTAAATGAATGGCTTAAAAAATCTTTTTTTGCCCTTTGCCAGGCAAGATAGATATGTTTTAGATGATAAAATACTTCTGTCATGCCAACTACTGTAAGTTTTTCTGCCTCATAAACAGGATGAAGACCTACTGAACGCATACATGGCCCACCTATTCCTCGAATCTCTATATCAGGCAATTCTTTTTTTAATGCCTCAATCAAACGCGCCCCATACAAATCACCAGATGCTTCTCCTGCTACCATAAAAATGCAATTTCCCATTATTTTAGCCTTTTTTGAATATGCTGATTAATATCTAAGGCTAAGGCAAGCGCCCTACGACCATCCTGAGCAGAAACTACAGGTGGTTTATTATCTTTAATGGCTTTAATAAAGCTAATTATTTCTTCCTTTAATTGATCACCTTCAAAATGTAAACATTCATAAGAAAATGGTAAAAAATCTTGCTTTCGCTTAACAATAACTAATTCTTTTTTAGTATAATCAAGAGAAAAATATGCATCTTTTTGAAAAAATCTAATTTTACGCATACCCTTTCCAGAAATACGACTGGCTGTTAGATTGGCTACACAGCCATTTTCAAACTCTAAACGCACATTAGCAATATCTATTTTGTCAGACACTACCGGCACTCCAACTGCTCTAATTTCTACAACATTTGCATTTACAGCAGTTAAAACAATATCTAAATCATGAATCATTAAGTCCAAAATAACATCTACATCTATTCCTCTTTCTAAAGAAAAACCTAAACGATGAGATTCAATAAATAAAGGGTTTTTTAAATATTTAAAAAGGGCAATTACAGCAGGATTAAATCTTTCCAAATGTCCGATTTGGAAAACTACCCCCTTTTTTTGGGCAAGGGCAATAAGATCATCTGCCTGTTTAAGTGTTTCTGTCATTGGCTTTTCAAGAAGCACATGCTTTCCTTCATTTAAACAAATGCTTGCTACTTCATAATGAGATTTTGTTGGCACTACTACACTTACTGCCTCTATTTCTTTTAAAAGAGATTCAAGGGAATCAAAAGCAATACATTGAAAACGATTAGCTACTTCCTTTGCCCTCTCCTTTTTTATATCCATTACACCAACTAATTCTACCTCTGGCAATTGAGCATATTTTTCTGCATGAAATTGCCCTAAATAACCTACACCAATAACACCTACTTTTAGCATTTATAGTTCTCTTAAACTAACAATACTAATCCCTGCTTTATTAGCTGTTGAAATCATCTCTTCTTTATCAAAGATTAAAGTCTTTTCTGCCTCTATAGCAAGCACCCTTGCCTTTACTGATGCCATTGTCTCTATAGTTTTCTTTCCCACAGCTGGCACATCAAACCGTAAATCTTGATGAGGCTTACTTACCTTAACTACCACTGCCCCTTCTTTAGCCAATTTCCCTCCCCTTTTTATAGTCTCATCAGTCCCTTCAATAGCTTCAACTGCTACTACTACTTGCCTTTTTACAACCACACATTGACCAATATCCAATTCACCAATAGCTTTTGCCATTTTCCAACCAAACTCAATATCCTTTTTTTCTTCTTTTGTTGGTTTTTTCTTTGTTAAACAACCTTCTTTTGCTAATAAAGAGGGAACAAACAATGTGGATGGACATACAATAAAACCTTCTTTCTCCAACTCTTCAGCTACTGCCCTTAATGCAGCATCATCATGCTTATGTCTTAAACGAGCTAAAAGACTCAATGCTTTTAAATCAGGAAAAATTTCTGTAAAAAGCCGCCTTTTACTAATCCCTCCTGCCAATACCAATTTTTTTATTCCTGCTTTTTTAAAAATCTTTATTAATTTTCCCAATTGACCTACCTTAATCCACTCTATCTGCTCCACATAATCCTTTAAAATAGGCTCTGTTTCACCAATATGAGCAACAGCTATTACTTTATAACCATTTTCCTTGGCTGATTTAGCAAATAAAATAGGAAATTGACCATTACCTGCAATTAAACCTATTTTTTCTCCCACCGTCTTGGAACTCCTCTTTTAGAATTTTCAATAAATTTGACAAAATGAGCAACTTCAGGAAGAGAAAAAATATTATCTTCTTTAACCCTTTTAATAGCTTCTTTAAGGGTAATTGGAGCATGAATTAAGATTTTATATGCCTTTTTAAGGGCATTAATCACTTCCAGCTTAAATCCATGACGTTTTAAACCTATAACATTTAAACCATATAATTTTACTCGATTGCCTGAAGCCATAACATAAGGAGGAATATCTTTCACAGTAGCTGATGCACCACCTATAATAGAATAAGCACCTATCTTTACAAATTGATGAACAGCAACAATACCTCCTACAATAGCATAATCCTCTATTTCAACATGACCACCAAGAGTAGCTACATTGGCTAAAATTACATGATTACCAATCTTACAATCATGGGCTATATGCACATAAGCCATAATTAAATTATAACTGCCAACAGAGGTTATTCCTCCACCAGCAACTGTCCCTCGATTAACTGTAACATATTCTCTAATGATATTGTAATCCCCAATCTCTACCCAACTTTCTTCACCCTTATATTTTAAGTCCTGAGGTGGAGCACCAATTGAGGAAAATGAATATATTTGACAATATTTTCCGACTCTTGTATGGGAATGGATTACTACATGAGAACCTAAAACCGTACCTTCACCAATAATTACCTTTGGCCCAATAATACAATATGGCCCAATAGTTACATTATCAGCAATCTCTGCTGATTTATCAATGATGGCAGTAGAATGAATCTTTTTCATTTTATTCAGCTAAAACAGCAGTCAATTCCCCTTCAGCTACAACTTGACCATCTACCAAAGCCTTTCCACGCATCTTACATACCTTTGAGCCCTGCCTTAACATCTCTAACTCTAAGATTAGCTGATCACCAGGTACTACAGGACGGCGAAACCTTACTTTATCCAAAGCAGCAAAATAAATCAATTTACCCTTTGCCTCTGGAGCAGATTGATAGGCCAAGACACCCCCTACTTGAGCCATTGCCTCTATTACTAAAACACCAGGCATGATTGGAGATTGAGGAAAATGTCCTTGGAAAAAGGGCTCATTAAATGTAACATTCTTTAAACCAACAATCCTTTTACCTGGCTCTATCTCTAATATGCGATCAACTAATAAAAAAGGATATCTATGGGGTAAATATTTTTGAATCTCCATAACATCAAGAGTTCTCTTCTTCATCTTTCACCCCAACCTTATTTTTTAAAACATCCAATTCTTTCTCTATTTTCCTTAATTTGGCCGCAACTTCTGGCAACTTAGGCAAAATTGACATAGTTTTAAGATATGTCCGATATGGCATAGCTGGCACACCAGAAGCCACAACCACACCAGGTGGAACAGACCTAGGCACTCCACTTTTTGCACCTATTGTCACCCCATTACCAATCTCTATATGACCAACAATACCAACTTGACCAGCAAGTGTTACTCTATTGCCTACTTTTGTACTACCTGCAATACCTACCTGAGCTACAATAATGCTATCTTGACCAATTTGCACATTATGAGCAATCTGAACAAGATTATCAATCTTTGTCCCCCTTTTAATTACTGTCTCTCCTATAGCTGCCCTATCAATTGTAGTATTAGCACCAATTTCCACATCATCTTCAATTTTAACCTTTCCTAACTGAGGAATCTTCACATATCTTCCTTTATCATCAGGAGCAAACCCAAAACCATCACTACCAATTACTGCTCCACTATGAATAATCACATGGTTGCCAATCTCACAAGCGGCCATAATGACTACATTAGGATAAATAATAGTTTTTTTTCCAATTTTTACATCTGGTCCAATATAAACACCTGAAAAAATTATTGTTTCATCACCAATTTCTACCCCACTTTCAATGCAAACAAAGGGATAAACAGTTACATCCTTTCCCAAATGTACATCTTCTGCAATAAACGCTTGATGACTTATACCTTTAAATCCATATGGCCATTTGTAAAACAACTGTGCGATTAAGGCATAGGCTAAATAAGGATTTTTTGTCCTAATTAATGCTATAGGTGCTTTTTTTACATCCAAAGATACAATAGCAGCACTAGCCTTTGTCGTTGCCAAGTATTTTTTATATTTAGGATTAGCAACAAAAGTAATATCTCCTTCCTTTGCCTCTTCAATTGGAGCTAAACCACTAATTTCTAAATCACCATCCCCAATAAGTTCTGCTTGAAGGAAATCAGCAATTTCTTTCAACTTCATTATTTTTCCCCTTTCTGTCTTGCTTTCCATTTTTTGTTATAAAGCTTAATAACTTTATCAGTAATATCTACCTCTTTTTCATAACAGATAATTCCAGCTGTATTCTTTTCAAGAACAATTACATATCCTTCTTTTTTCCTAATCTCTTCAGCTGTCTCCTTTAAATCATTTATAATAGGTTTTACTGCTTCAAGCTCAGCTATATTCATCTCTTCTTTATAATCTTCATATAAATCTCTAAAATCCCTTAATTTTCTTTCATATTCCCTTTCCTTATCCCTTTTTGCCTCAAGACTTAGCATTAAGCTCTGTTTTTCTAACTCTTTTTTTAATTCTTCTAACTCTTTTTGTTTTGCCTCAAGTTCTCTCCTCATAGCTTCAAATTTTTTAGCCAATTTTGCTTTAGCCGCTTTTCCTGCCTCACAAAGATTTAATGCCTTTTGCAAATCCACAATAGCTATTTTAAAAGAAGCCGCATTCAAATTGAAACTTAAAAATACAAATAAAATCACAAAAAACAAAGCCTTTCTCATTGTTTTCCTCCTTACAAAAATTTAACCTTTTCTATATACACAATCAAAGTCTTTGACAAGGCTTGCCAAAAAAGTGACAAATTTTGTCAATTTAATCTATTTGCTTTCTCAAAAATCCACTAAAAATCTAAAATAAAAAATGGCACAAAACTTGCTTATTTTAAAAATGGACAAACAAGATGAAAAAGCAAAAGAAAGGAGGTGGTAAGAAAAGAAAATAAATAAAAATAAAAAAATTAAAGGAGGTGTTAAGATGTTTAGAAAATGGCATGAATTAAGAAAGAAGAACAAAGGTTTTACGCTCATTGAATTAATGATTGTTGTAGCAATTATTGCTATTCTAGCAGCAATTGCAATTCCACAGTATAGAAAGTTTCAGTTAAGGGCAAAAACAAGCGAAGCAAAGGCAAATCTAGATGCTATCAGAACATGTGAAGAAGCTTGGGCTGCAGAACATGATCAATATTTAACAGCAGCTGAAACACCAGGTGGTAATCCAACTTCTTCTAAAAGAGCGTGGACAGGTGCATCTGGTACTGCTGGATATGATCAGTTTAATAGCTTGGGATTTAAGCCAGCTGGGGCTGTGTATTATAACTATAGCGTAGCAAGTGGAGATCAACGTGGTAGTCTTTCAAGTGCTACTACTTCTAATGGTCAAGTGGCTGCAAATGATGACGCAATAGATATTACTATAGTCGCTGAAGGAGATTTAGATGGTGATGCAGCTAATTCTTATTATGGTCTTGTTGATGAAATCCCATCAAGCGCAACAAATCAAAATATGTTTGTTGGACCTGAAGGCGACGATTTCTAGTTAATTAATATCTCATAAGGCAGGTCTTATAAGGCCTGCCTTTTTTATTATATAAATGAACATTGAGT